>Ga0075163_10000045_pt1 | contig 125423 bp, 110 predicted proteins | sample JI1023141ADNA_FD_71478 | JGI IMG/M metagenome (GOLD analysis project Ga0075163, IMG submission 71478) | Wastewater effluent complex algal communities from Wisconsin, to seasonally profile nutrient transformation and Carbon sequestration -... | ecosystem: Engineered > WWTP > Effluent > Algae...
GAAAAAAAACAAAGCTAAATAGGCAAAGAGAAGCCCCACTAAGACTGAGTCGTAGCGGGGCTTCAACGAACATTCGATTTTAGAGTTACTGATAACAACATGCCCAAGCAAATCGACAGACTAACAAGAAAGAGGAGAAATAAACAAATAAAATCTACGCACCCCAGCAGCAATTAGCCACCGAATACAGTGGCGCACTCCTCACGGCCTTTTCTGAAAAAGACGCTCCAAAGCTTCATGATGCCGAGAGAGAAGATGATTTGGTCGATTGGTAAAGAAGACATAACAGGGAAAATTCGTTTCAAATGCTGACTTAACTTCCACCAGCTTACAGTTCTCAGCCAGCAGGGCAGACCAGCGCCAGTAGCCACAGTCACGATTATCAAAACGGCCAAAAGCGAGGTTCTGCTGCAAAACATAGTTTTTTTTAGGAAAAGTAGCTCTAATAATATCGATAACACCATTCTTTTCTGCAGAAAAGCGACTCACAACCTCTTCCCGGTGAGGACGCCCTTCTTTGTCGATAAAAACAATGACAAGACTCGAGAACGAATAGCCACAAGAAGCATTAGGGAAGTGAAGCACGATATCTTGCTTGCCATTGCTATCAACATCAGCAGTGTAACAAGAGCCGCCGAAATCTCTGGATTCATCCTCAGATACTTTCCAATCCTTTCCCTGACTATCGCACCCAACAATGCTAAATTGGCCTTCGAAATTCGTTGCTGTGATACCGGAAAGAACCTCGCACTTCCAGTCATGGCCAAAGTCTAATGCAACTACCCTTTGCGGAATTGCTTCAGCTGCAAGCAATTTAGCCGGTACATAATCTCGATAATATGCGAAAGATGAAGGCGCCTCGGTGAAAGAAACCAAAGCGGCAAGCCAAAAACCAGCAATCATATACCTTATATGGCTTCGGTCAAACAAGAACATAATCATTAACTTCCCAATACAACTTTCTATTATCAATACCACCAAGCGTAATGAAATAGGAGGTAAATCAGAAGCAACGAAACCGACTGAAAGTCTCGAATGAAGCCAATCTAAAAGTCTGGAGCAGTCACAAAATCGGCAACACAATTAACACCTTGGTGGGTGACACAAAGTTCTTGACCTGTTCATGGCGAATCGGAGCGTGTCGAAGACATGCCCTAAGCAATGCTCCTGGTGCCCAGCGAATTGAGTCAAAAGTGCACCAAAAGGAGGCCAGATAAAGCTGTAAGCACTTTTTACTTATGCCATGAAACTCTTGAGCAATAAAACCGATAAACTGAGAAACAGCTAGCCTTACTTTCGCCGGCGCCAAATCGAAATCAAACAGTGCCTGCTCCCAATTCACACGCGCGGACGGATCGGGTGTTAAGGGAGATGACTCGACCTCGGGCTCAACAAGCTCAGCGCGTGGATGACACTGAGCAGGAGTTTGAGTACTACGCTTAAAAATTACCTGACTAAACCAAGAGGCAGAAACCGTAACAGCTTCAGACATCTCATCACAGACAACCAGCCCCAGCGTCTTGTGGATATTTAGAGCCGTGCTTGGCGCTACAGACACCAAGCGGGACAGGCGAGCTGCACTAATTGCCACTCCATGATCTTTGAAGAAAATTGCGGCCAACCAGGCTCTCAGTTTAACAACACCATCTAAGGCAGTACCTGAGGTCAACCAGAAATCATTTCTACAATGGTGGCAAGTATAAAAGCGCGATCCTCGCTTATGAGTGGTCAGGGAAGGCGAACAGCCACATATCATCTCATTTGACTCAATAAGATATTGATAGAGCAAATCTGCGGCATCAGCATCTGTCCTCACCAGCAACTGAAAGGCGGTCCAAACTTCGTCCAAAGGCGAATCAACTACTTTGTCTGTCATAGCAACAATCTCCAAGCCCACTTTTATAAACGTCGCGACTGGAGATTTAGTTCAATTGAGAATTTTGCTTGAAGAAGCTAGACCGATATCGCTCTGACTTATTCGGATCCAAGCTAGACCGATATCGCTCTGACTTATTCGGATCCAAGCTAGACCGATATCGCTCTGACTTATTTGGATCCAAGCTAGACCGATATCGCTCTGACTTATTCGGATCCAAGTTAGACCGATATCGCGCTGACTTATTCGGATCCAAGTTAGACCGATATCGCGCTGACTTATTCGGATCCAAATGAGTCAGATATCGTTCTGACTTATTCGGATCCAAGTTAGACCGATATCGCGCTGACTTATTCGGATCCAAGTTAGACCGATATCGCTCTGACTTATTCGGATCCAAGTTAGACCAATATCGTTCTAACTTTTAAAAACCTTACTTAGCGCGCCATCTCTGACGCAGCAACCGATTCAATTCTGCTTGAATCTCACCTTCAGCAAATTGTGACTGCTTCATGGAGGTTTCTTCAATCAAATCTCTATCCTCAGCCTTCTCATAAGAAAGCGGCTTGAGAATACTCATATTCCACTTAGTTGGAAGTGAGGCTAGATTGAACGGGAATGGCAACCAGGGGAAGAAGGGAGTAATCGGGAAAGAAGGGAGACTGAGCATCTTCGCAATTGCATCAAGGTTAGTTAGCACTGGGATTGCTTCATCGCAGCCAAGAGTGGCGATTGGGAAAATTGGTACTCCTTCTTCAACTGCTGGCAAAAGTTTGACCCAGTCAAACTCAATCAACCGTTCACGAGCAGAGAATGGCCGCGCTAGACCGGCAGCTCCTTCGGGGAAGATGGCAACAAGTTCGCCCTTTGCGAAAAGCCGTTTCATATTAGCTGACGAAAAAGGTACAAATCCCAGTTCCAAGAAAGAAGCGAACAACCTCTCGTCCTTGATCCAATCCATATCAGCTACGATGTGCAACCGTCTAGGATTGACCCGGGAGGACATGAGAGCATAAAGCAACATTGTTGCTGGCCAAGGTAAAAAGCTTCCTGAATTGCCAACAATGAGTGCAGCTCCCTCTTTTGGCAGTTTTTCCAAGCCGTTAAACTCTACTCGCCACCAATCATGAAAGAGGAAGCTCAACATGGGCTCCACTCTGACAAGGGCTCTCACGTCAAAACCATGATACTTATCGCTCTTGGTAGCTTGTTTAAGAAAATCGCGGTAGTTTGATAGAAACTGGCTCACAATAAAATCCTCGACTGAAATACAAAACAAAAAGAAGTTGCTAAATCACGGTTTGGGCAATTCACCATCCAGTTCGGCTTCGTCCCACCCCGTTAAGGTTGAGCGACGCTCTCTTAGTAGCTTGTTGAGATCACGTTGAATCTGGTATTGAACTTCGCGCGTAAGCTTCATCACGAGTTTACGATCATTGGCTTTTTCAGCCGGGTAACCCAGATTTATAGGTTTATGAATATTGATCATCCAGCGCACAGGCAGAGGCATAAACATCAGCGGCGCTGGCAACCAGGGGAAACCGAGTGTCACTGGGAAGAATGGCATCTGCAGAAAACGGGCCACTTTATGCAGATTAACAAACTCTGGGAAGATTTCGTCACCACCAACGGTGGCAACCGGAATCAATGGGCTCTGGGTAGCAATCGCTAGTTGGACGAACCCAGGATGGAAATCAAGCACCCGGTAACGCTCGGCGAATGGCTTACCAACGCCTCTTATACCCTCAGGATAAATGCCTACTAACTCCTCAACGGCAAGCAGTTTTTGCGCATTATCTTTGGTAGCCCTAACCTGACCAGTTTCCTTCACCCAGTTTGAAAGCCCTGGTAAATGGAAAAACCAATCGGTGCTGAGATAGCGAATCCGTCGCGGATTTTGATGCAGATTGCACATAGCCATGGAAATCATGGCACCGTCGAGGGGCAGCAATCCAGAATGATTGCCAACTAGAATAGCCCGACCGTCACCAGGAATATTCTCGATACCGCGAATTTCCACTTGGAAATACTCTTCGTAGAGAAAGCGAAAGAGAGGCTCCCACTTGGCAAATGTCTCGAGAGAATAACCAAACTCATCCTCTTTACCGGCGTATCGCTCGTAATAAAGAGGACAACGATTAGAGAAAGCCTTCACAGGGTCTTTCAACTTCTCAAGAGATTTCCAAGTCAGATCTTTCACTTCTCTCACTAGCGTCTAACTATACGTCCAACCAACCAGAGAAATCCCAGAACGCCAGGACCAAACGAAATAACCAAAATAAAACGCTTCAGCAAATCGCGAAAAGCATCTTTCGAGCGCTGAGCACCTTCCTCGCCGCTTGTGGCTTCTGAGTCATCCGCTTGAGTTTCAAAGTCTTGCATCAATCTACTCCCAACTGTTTACTGGATTTAGGTATCCAATACCGAACCGAATCTTTACTTCCTCTTCTATGAGCCTCATTATTTAGATTATTGAGACCGAGACACTAACGCCTTGACAGCCGCCAGCAATTCAATGAACAGGATATTTTCATATAAGGATTCAGTATAGATACTGCAATGCGGATCTAAAGCGGTACACACACAAGCCTTAAGAAACATTTACCGCAAGCTTTACTGGGCCAAGCCAGTGCTTTTCGGTCTACACGGTGAGATAATTCACTTAATTCCTCAATGTATAAACCGGAGAAATACGATGCAACCCGATATCAATCAAATGATGCGTTCCGTGCAAAAAGCCCAGCAAGAGCTTTTGAAGGCTCAAGATGAGCTAGCTAAAGCCACAGTTGAAGGCTCAGCAGGCGGCGGAGCTGTGAAAGTGGTTTGCGCCGGCAACTTCCAGTTCCAGGCTATCAAAATTCAAGCTGAAGCAGTCGATGTAAATGATATGGGAATGCTTGAAGACTTGATTCTCACTGCGATCAACGACGCAACAAAGAAAGCTCAAGAAATGGGCGAAAAGAAAATGGCCAATTCAATGAAAGGTGTGAGCCTTCCACCAGGCCTAGGCTTCTAATCAGGTCTATTCAATGTACTTTACCCCGCCACTGGCGCGGTTGATTGAAGAATTCCAGAAATTTCCAGGCGTTGGGCCCAAGTCGGCCCAGCGCATGGCTTTTTTCGTGCTCAATATGAGCGCTGAAGATGTGGGAAAGTTCGCAGAAGTAGTAGTGGAAGCCAAAGACAAGGTCAAACACTGCAGCAAATGCTTTCACTTATCAGCCAATGACCCTTGCGAAATTTGTACAAATGAAAAACGAGACAGCGGCACAATATGTGTAGTTGCCGATAGCCGCGATGTAATTGCCCTAGAAAAAACCCGCGAGTACCGCGGTTTCTACCATGTTTTAAGTGGACTGATATCACCCCTAGAAGGCCGCGGCCCAGAGCAGCTGCGCATTAGGGAGCTGATCAATCGAGCACATAACGAAGGCGCCAAAGAAGTTATTCTGGCAATCAATCCCACTATTGAAGGTGACGCCACGGTACTTTATATAAGCAGTTTCCTCAAGCCACTTTCAATCAAAGTGACTCGTATAGCCTTTGGTCTACCTATGGGTTCAGACCTCGAATACGCAGACGAAATAACTCTTACAAGAGCCATGGAAGGCAGAAGAGAAATTTAGCTAAAGAACTCAGTCATTGTTTCAGAGATTTTCTCTACCGACAGCCCTACTTGATCCAGCAATATTGGTCGAGCGCCATGTTCAACAAATTGGTCAGGCAGAGCAATGCAGGCAACCTCAGCTAACTTTGCCCCAGGTTTGCTGAATCTCAATTTAGCGCCATACTCAAGAACAGCAGAACCAAATCCACCGGTGAGGACACCTTCTTCTAGCGTGACTATCCGGGCACCAGGCTGACTCAAGAGAGAAGCCAACAACTTTTCATCAAGCGGTTTGATACTACGAGCATTGATCAACGTAGGTTTGATACCGGCTGCCGAAAGCCCAACAAGTGCTTGCTTAGCTGTTTCTACCATTGCACCAGTGGCAAGTACATAGAGTCCGCTGGCCTTATTTCCGTCAACAACGACTTCCCAAGTAGCGGGGTCTATCTCAGAAAATGGCTGCCCATTACCTTCTAGAAGAACTGCATCAATTGCCTTTTCACGAGGGAAGCGGATCGCAACTGGTCCTGAAGCTTGCTTAATGGCTGTGTATACCATGTTGCGCAATTCAACGGCATCTTTGGGTGCCCAGACGCGGAAGTTAGGCACAGTGCGCAGCCAAGCTATATCAAATACGCCTTGGTGAGTTTCGCCATCCTCAACCAAGCCACCGCGATCAATACCAAACAAGACCGGCAAGTTCATAATGGCTACATCATGCACCACTTGATCCATTGCTCGCTGCAGGAAAGTCGAATAGATAGAGACTACAGGCTTAAGACCAACCTTGGCCATGCCACCAGCCATGGTGACAGCATGCTGTTCACAAATGGCGACGTCAAAGAATCGATCCGGATATGCTTTGCCAAATTTGACAAGGCCGCTACCCTCAGCGGTAGCTGGAGTAATTGCCACCAAATTGGGCTCTAGTGCTGCCACATCAATTAATGCTTGAGTGAAAATATCAGAGTATGTCTTGGCTTTTGGTCGGGCCACAGAGGTAACAGGCTCGACTATTTCAGTCAGAGCGGGCTCAAGAGCGAAGGCTGGAACACCATGATACTTTATAGAATCAGCCTCAGCCGGTGCGTAACCCTTGCCCTTCTGAGTAATGAAGTGGATAATTTGCGGCGTCGATTTCGACTTGGCATTATTGAGAGCAGCAATAACAGCCGAAACATCGTGGCCATCAACTGGTCCTGAATAGTTTATTCCGAGTTTTTCAAAAACAATTCCAGGTGTATCAAAGCGGTCTTTAGCCTGCTTCTTCACCATTTCAATTAGTTCCCAAACAGCGGGATTGAGCTTAGCTTGATCAAGCTTATTCTCAATGAAATCAATCTGCTTTTTAATATCTTTGTAGAAGAACGTCTCTTTGATGCGCTTCATGTACTTAGTCAGACCGCCAACATTCTCCGAAATCGACATTTCGTTGTCGTTGAGAATAATGATCACGTCTTTCTGAATATGGCCAAGATGATTGATTGCTTCTAGCGCCATGCCACCAGTCAAGCCGCCATCACCAATCACAGCGACGACTTTTCCACTCTGTTTAAGGTGAGCTTTAGCCAGGGCCATTCCCACAGCCAACGAAATTGAAGTAGAGCTGTGCCCTGCCACAAAGGCATCGTGCTCACTTTCGAGCGGATTTATAAATCCACTGAGCCCTTTGAACTGACGCAAGGTACTGAATCGATCGCGTCTACCAGTAAGCATCTTGTGCACATAGGCCTGGTGCCCAACGTCCCAAAGAAAAAGATCTTCGGGAGAATTGAAGACTTTATGCATGGCGATAGTGATTTCTACTACGCCTAAATTTGAAGCCAGGTGACCACCGGTCTTGGCTAAGCTAGTGATTATCTCTTGTCTGATTTCGCAAGCGAGACTGTTGAGCTCTTCGCTATTGAGCTTTTTCAGCTCAGCAGGAGTGACAAGTGCGTCAAGGAAAGTAGTAGTCGGCTTTGCTAGCGTATACATTTGTTTAAGACTCGTAGCCTCGAATTCCCCGTGCAATGGGCTGTTCTGGGTAAATCATAGCAACCCATTACAACACTAGCGCATAATATTTTCAGCCAATTTTGCGAAGAACTTTGCCATATAGCTAAGAACAGGCCAGAGTTTAGCTTTCGGCAGACAAATCCTGAACAATAAAGGGTTTTCAGATATTCATAAACGGACATTCAAATCAACTATAACTAATCTAGCCAAGCTCGATTAACCCTCTCTTATCGAAGATCTTACATTTTTAGAGAAAAGAGCGCGGCTTTATTGCCGCGCTCTCTCTTCCTTTGGCTTTGTAGTGGCTTTATAGAACAGCCCTAGGTTGTTTCTGGGGCCACTATCTTGTATGCATGGCCTTTGATCACAACTATCACCCGTTTGCCGAGAGCTAGATAGCGAGACATATTAGGAAGAGTACGAGTGAGAGCGAAATAGCGCTCACTGCCAAATTGCACTTCCTCAACCTTCTCGTTTTTGTAATCACTATCGGTCCAATAGCCGTTTCTCAGATAGAAGGTTTTCTCCTCAACAGCTTTTACTCCGACCTCGCTACCTTTTTGGTCAAACGCTAGTGTCTTCATTGCCGCCATTTTCTTCTCTCGCAAAACAGCTTGTTGTCCTGAAATTGGAGCAGCCGAGATTTTTGCACTGAGTGAATCACGGGTCTCCTCTACACTGTCAAAATTAGCGAGGCGACCTCTGTCTTTATCAAAAGCTAGCTCTGATTGTGCTGGCGCAGCAAAGCTTGCCCCAAACTGTGATGTTCTGCGGTCAGCAAATCGAGGAGCATGGTCAACCATCTGAAGCTGTCTACTGCTTTCTTTTCTTGCCCTGCCAGCTCCAGCAGCACCACCAGCCAAGTTAGCACCGCGACGGCCTTGACCATCTTCGCGCATAGCTACCGGCATAGATGCAGCCATTGGCCGAGCAATGGGGCCATTATTAGCCAAACGATGATTTTCGTTAGGATCAGTGGCCAGAAATGACGTAAAGGCCGAAATAATTCCGTGCTTCTTAGACAGGGCAACAATCTCGTCTACAACTTCTTTAGTATTACCGTTTTCTTGTGCCACTTCAGTCAGATAAGCAATTCTGCGCATAGCCCAGAGCTTAGGCAAGAAGCTATGTCCAGTTTGACTGGCTTCAAAAGAGAGTGGAAAAGTAAAGGCCTTGGCCACACCGTTGATCTTACCGCTAACTACAACGCTAGCCTGACCAGAGCCTTTGTAGCGCCCCAGCAAAAGCACTTGCGAGCCAGCAAATACATCTTTAACTTGACGCGGATAGGTATCTTTTACAGTTATGCCATTGTAGGCAATATTTACGTCAGAAAGCACTGGTGACTTGATTTTGTCGTAGAACGAGGACAGCGCTGTTTCTAGATTCTCACCTGGTTCAAGGAATTGCGAACTGCCATGATGTGACTCAGAGAGCTTATTTAGCAAACGAGTATTGACGTCATAACCGACACCAAAATCAAACAATCGAATGTCTCTCTTATTGGCTGCCAATTTCAAAATATTGGCTGTAGCAGTCTCACCAACAGTAGGCTCACCATCGGTCATCATCACAAGGTAAGCAGGACGAGAGGTTTCTTCTTTGAGCAAACTAATACCAGTATGCAAGGCGTCACCAATATTGGTGCCACCACGAGCCTCAAGATCATCGATAAAAGCAGCAGCTGCCTTCTTGTTCTCGGGAGTCGCTGCGGCAAGCGAACTTCTAAATGACTCAGCGTCTGTGCTGAAGTTAACTAGACCAAAGTGATCTGCCGTGGACAGTGAATTGACCACATACTTCAATGCTTTCTTGCACTGCTCCATCTTTTCGCCCTGCATCGAACCCGATGTATCAGCCACCAAAACAATGTCTTTACCAACAATTTGGTTAGATTTGAGAGGAGGAGACAGAGTGAGCAGGAAGTATCCATCTTCGCCTTCCAGTTTGTGGGTTAACACACTGGCGGCCATGTCTTTATCGGAGACACTGTAATAGAGCAAAAAATCTTTGTCAGGCACTGAGTCTTTGGCTGAGTAACTAATCTTAGCCTTGCTATTCTCCAAGCGATCGACCACCACGCTGTGCGACGGTGACCAGATTGTTCTGAGACTCTCTCGGCTGTCACCGGCTTTAACTTTGCCGCTCATGCGCACTGTAATTTTAGTGTCGTCTATAGGGCCAGCCGCCTCGCTATCACTTTTAAGAGGGAAGCGGTACTTTATCAATCCGCTTTCGGCTTTCAAAAGTTGCGTATATTCAAGCTCGACCTTCTTTGTACCGTGAGCAGGTATGGGAAAAATTCGAGCACGAACAGTTTTGTAATCAGCATATTCAAGCAAACCCGGATCGACCATTTGCCTGACAATCGCTTCGTATTGCTGGCGCGCTTCAGCAGCGGCCAAAATCTTGCCTTCCACAGGCTTACCGTCTATATGAAGGGAAAAGCTCGAAAAAGTTGTGTCTTCCGGCAAAGGAAACAGATAGGTTCCAGCTAAATTCTGATCTGTGTCGTTAATGAAAGTCTGAGTGATATAGGTCTTAGCCACCTGGTCCGTAATATCAACCTTGATATCTTGCGACTGCATGCGCAGACCATGAGAGACTCCTCCTTTCAATACAGTCGGAGTTGTTGGGGCCGGCCCGGGGTCAAAAATCGGCACAATCAGGCCGCCACCAGGTCTTGTGCCAGGCCTAGACACCGGTCTTGTCCCCGGTCTTGTGCCAGGCCGACCGATTGGCGTAACCCCACCCGGACTCACCGGTCGCCCCAAAATAGGTACCGAAGTCACCGGATTGAGACCGGGGTTGAAACCGGGATGAAAAGCTGGGTCAGCAATCAAGAAACCTGCCGCTATGGCCTGAGGCGAAAGCAACAGTGATGCCGCCAAGCTGAGAACAGCTGCAAATCTTAAACTCATAAATTTCTCTCGCTAAAAATTAGGAATGCTTCCTGGCCTGACCTAAATGTAGCTTCTGACCAAGCAAATTTCGGCCGGGCAAGCCACCATCGTGATCTGGGGTATAGCCATCAGTAGACCCAGGGTAAATACTGAACGCCCAAGAAAGGCGAATTTGCTTCAACCGACAAGAAAATGGCAAAGTAATTTCAGGCTTTTTCCTAGATATTTGCCAAGCCAGTCAGGCTAGACTACTCTTGAAGCAATTCTAAAAGTAATAGTTTTGTTTCGAGGAAAGCAATGCGGCTTCGCCTAATTAGAGCCCCAGGACCATCAGCACTGAGAAGAGATGGCTTGCTCTTTCAGCGCCTGACTTGGGGCGCTGCCGCTGGCGGCCTTGCAACCATCCTTCTAGCGGAGTCTCCTGTGCTCGACACAATGGAAATGAATCTACTTGAATGGCGCTATAAAACGGGGTACGAGCTCGCTCGTACTCTCAAACTAGTGGCGCCAGCTTTGGGTGGAGTCGCCGACTCTGAAACTAGAGCGCAAGATATAGCCATCCTTACTTATGATGATGATGACCAATTCGATCTTGAGGGAGAAGCAATCGAAGGTGGGCCGCAACCGGTCCAAGCCGTGCTGGCCAAACTGATCCCAATAGTTGAGTCAGGCAATCCATTACTAGTAGTACTCGATATAGATTTAAGCGGTAAAGCCGATCCGTCACTGGTCAAGGCTCTAAAGCAATATCGCAATAACATTGTTCTGGCCCTCTCTGGCAACTTAGACAATCCCAACGACTTTCCTTCAAGTGAACTGCGCAAGAGCGTATTAACTTGTGCTTACGATCACCTCATCAAAGAGTCGAGCGGCTTGGTTTGCCGGATGCCCATTTCAGCCAATATTTTTATGCCTTCTGACCGTTCTACTGAAATGTCTCCAGCCTTGGACATACTGCCTCAAGGCCTGGCTGAATATACCCGCGGACTATCGGCCTCCGGCGAAGCTTTCGAATCGTTACCAGAAGTATTGGCACCATTGATGTCGTCTAGGGTAGGAGTCGGACCTTCAAAAGCTCAGATTTCTTCATTTACGAAGGAAGAGCTACCAATCTATATAAAGTTCTCCGGCACAAAATATCCGACTTATAAGATCTCGCAAATCATTCGCGACGCCATAGATCCAGGCGTTTTTGCTGGAAAAGTGGTCATGATTGGCACGAACTTCAGTCAGAAGGTGGACAACACTCCGCCGGTTCGCACACCGTTGCAAGCCAAAGCACCTAACGTTCTCATCCAAGCCGAAGCAATCAGCACTCTCCATAATAATGAAGCAATTGTCTCCTTTCCCCGCTCTATCTTGCACCATATTTTGCTCTTACTCGGAGCAGCGCTAGGCACGGTTGCCTCGGTTCTACCCATGGGAAGACGCACCGCCGCTTTTCTCTGCACGGCAATGGTGCTAATGCTCCTCACCCAAATAGCCTTTCAATGGTTCAATTTGCAATTTCCCGTACTGCCACTACTGGCGGTGCTAATGCTCACTTACATCTTTGGCACTTTGATTTATCTTGATACCGACTTGCGCCTGCGCAACAAAGAGTTAGCTCTGGCCCGCGAAAACATGCAGGTTCGCGCTGAAGAAGAGCGTCAGCGTATAGCCGAAGACCTTCACGACGAAACCCTCCCAGCTCTTTCTGCCGTAGCAAGAATGGCAGATCGTCTAGCCCATGAGCCAGAAATGTCCGAAAGTTCAGTACCAGTAGAAATGCGAGAGAAACTCGACGGAGCTATTTCAGAAATGCGCCGAGTAATTAATGACTTGCACCCCTCTGTCCTTGAAACTATGGGATTCAAGCCTGCTTTAGAGAACCTACTGGCGATTCTCTCGCGAGAAAAATTGATTCACGTTGATTTTGTTGACAGCGACACAGAAGATGACTATGGCTTTAACAAATTCACTCGCTTACAGCTCTACCGCATTGTCCAAGAATCATTGAACAACGTGCAAAAGCATGCCCACGCCAACCTGGTCAAACTGACCATTGGCGCAGAGGGAGACAATCTACGCATCACAATTACTGACAACGGCAAAGGCATAGACTTCAGTAGCATTCGCAAAGATGCTCATGGTCTAGTCAATATCAGACAACGAGCACAGCTAATCGGCGCCCAAGTAGAATGGAAGAAGCCCGAAAGTTTCGATACAGGCACCCAGGTAAGTTTGTCCATTCCAATTTCTAAAGAGGATAAAAATAATACCTAATATGAGTATATTGATTGTTGACGATGAGGAACGCGACAGAATCTGGCTAAAGAATTTGCTTACGCAAAATCTCGGAGCCCCTTATGCCGGCGCCATCTACGAAGGACATGACGGTCTTGAGGCCGTAGAGCTTAGCCAAAAATACAAGCCCCAGTTAGTCTTTCTCGACATCAAGATGCCGCAACTTTCGGGCATCAAAGCAGCAGAGCAAATTCTCAAACAGCTGCCTGAAACTGGCGTGATAATTCTTTCTAATTTCTCAGATGAAGTCTATGTTCGTCAGCTCTGGAAAGTGGTGCCTCCCAACGGCGCTTTCGGCTATGTCTTAAAGAGTGCCTCCGACGAGCAAGTAGTAGAGGCGGCCAAGGCAGTTCTCTCTGGCGACTGTTGGGTGCACCCTGGTATTGCCAGAGTAATTCAACGCACACAAAACCGGGCGACATCGCTGACTCCAGCCGAATATGAAGCTCTCATCTGCATTGCCCTCGGCATGACAGACCATGCCATTGCTAGAAAACTTTATTTGACGGAGAAGGCCGTACAATCGAGACTTAAGTCGCTTTACGCCAAACTCGGTATTCCCGGCCGCAGCGAAGGTCATGAAACCGAATTCAATCAACGCTGCCGTGCGGTTTACCTCTCTAATCGTCGTGGCTTGATCAATCAATCCGAGCTTGACGATTGGGAAGCCAAATTATCAGAAGGCGCACCAACCTAGTAAATTATGAATAAACGCCAGCAAGAACCAAATAAAATTTGTGTCCCCAGACTAGCTCTGACGGTCTCTCTTGCGTGTGCAGCTATCTATCTGACAGCACTGGTGGCGCCAGGTCAATGCCGAGACAATAATCTTAAATCAATAACACAGCCAGGCACATCGAATACAACCCTGGGAGAATTCTCGCGCGCTGAATCAGGCGTAAAGTTGCTAGTGGGTATCTTTGCTAGACTCGGCAACGAACCTCAATTAGCCTTTAAAAGCGAGAATCGTTTGTTGGCGGCAAGCAAGAACAAGTCTAGCTTTGACCGCGATAGTCAATCACAACTATTGGCAGCAGCGCAAAGCAATGCCAGCAACTACCAAAGCCGCAATAACCAGTTTGCCAATTCAATCAACAATCAGTATACAGATCCAGCCCTGGCAATAAGACCACGAGCGGTTAGTCGTAAAAGTGCCACAGACAAATTTATACCAATTCAAGGCGTTACTATCGCCATGGCTCCGCAGAAAAAGACTTTCTACAAAGGAGAAAGTCACGACGAGAAGCGCGACGAGAGAGGCTCTGCCGCTGGCCAGGGTGGCGCATCACCCCTAGCAGAAAGTAGCAGAAGTGACGCAGAGAAAAAAAGCGATGCCGATTCATCAAGCTCTATGCGCAGTCGTGATGATTCTCCTGTAAAGATATTTGCCGGCCCCTCCAGTACCAGTAACGCTCTACCGGGTAGCTCAAACGAAAAAACCTACATCCGCGAGTTCGGCAAAGCAGCCAATGCACCAGCCGCTCCTGCCATTGCCAGCTATGGCAGAAACTTAGAGAGAGGCATCAACATAATCGATGAACCGCTTGGTAGCAACAGAAGACAAAGCCAAGCAAAAGCCGAAGAAACTGCTAATGGTATCATCCGACCAACAGAGCAACCCGGTCTTTTCAAATACGTGCGCGAACATAAGAAAGAGGCACCAAAAGACAGCCCCAAAGAAAACCTCAGAGACAGCTTTAGAGATATCAGCAAAGAGCTGGCCTTCGGAGGCCAAAGTGCGGCTGGTGCTCTCGATCAACTGAACGAAAGCAAACTTATAAACAAGCAAAAGCTGAAAAGCGCTAAACTGCAAAATAGCGCCCCGGTTTCAATTGTCTCTGAAAATGAAATGACATTAGAAGCCCAGCAGGATGGTTCGCCACTGCAAGTAGCTTTCTTGCCACCGAGTACGGTGCACGGCATCAACGGCTTGCCGTTAGGGGCAAGCGAAGCCGACACAGCCAAGTTCTTCAAAAATCGCGGCAACCTCAGCCGCTCCTTTATTTCGGGCTGGAAAGTCTGGACACTGCTAGACGGCCAACAGACTCCAATTCTTCAAGTCTATCTGCGTAACGGACGCACCGAAGCTTTCCGCATTTTCAACCAAAGCTATGTTCCAGCCGGACTGGGCGTGGCAATCAACGACGAACTGCCCTCTATGAAAGGCAAATTCGGCGAACCAGCCTTTATTCTGGAAGAACCCGGAATTAAGCCGCAAGTGGCAGCTCAATCAGCAACGATAGTGGCAAAAAACTATGTTTATCCTGTTTCACAAGTGAGCTTCCAGCTTGTGCGAAACGGCCCAAGCTCACCCCATATTCACAGCCTGCTGCTGTTCCGTTATCTCTAGAATAAGTCTTGTAGTTGCAAGACTTATTCTAAATACTTGCTCTAAAATACTGGCTATCAATGTCAAGAGTATTGAGGTTTCACATACCTTTATGGGATGGTTCTCGAATAAACTAATGACTCTTTATCAAATGCAGTGATAAAGTCTAATTCCCCAAGAGCCTAAAACTAAAAATGCTGCCAAAAGCCGAATTACATGTGCACATTGAGGGCACTTTCGAACCCGAGTTAATATTTGCCATTGCTGAGCGCAATAGAGTCGAAGTTCCCTATCCGAGCGTAGAAGCCCTGAGAAGCGCCTATCAATTCTCAGACTTACAGTCTTTTCTCAATCTTTATTACGCTGGCATGAATGTTCTCAAAACTGAACAAGATTTCTTTGACCTGGCCATGGCCTATTTCGCAAAAGCCAGTGCCCAAGGCGTAGTTCATAGCGAATTGTTCTTCGACCCACAGGCTCACATAGCTCGCGGGGTACCGTTTGAAGTGGTGATTAACGGCCTAGACCAAGCCGTGCGCCAGTCGAAGCAAACTCATGGGCTCTCAAGCTCACTAATTATGTGCTTCCTCCGCGATCTGACAGCCGAATCAGCCATGGAGGTTTTCAACCAATCCCTGGCCCACGGAGACAAGTTCGTGGCCGTTGGCCTGGATTCAGCCGAAGTTGGCAATCCGCCTTCCAAATTCAAAAATGTTTTCGACAAAGCCAGGGCTGAAGGCTTTGTCACAGTGGCTCACGCCGGAGAGGAGGGGCCACCGGAATACGTTTGGCAAGCTATCGATTTACTCAAAGTATCGCGCATAGATCACGGCGTGCGCAGTCTTGAAGACAGCAAGCTCGTGGAAGCTCTGAAAGAGCAGGCTATCCCGCTCACAGTTTGCCCGCTTTCAAATGTCAAACTGAAGGTTTTCTCTAGTATGGCCGAGCATAACATCAAAAAGATGCTCGACCTTGGCCTCAACGCTACAGTCAACTCCGATGATCCGGCTTACTTTGGCGGTTATGTTGAAGACAATTTTACCGCTGTGAGGCAGGCACTCAATTTAAGCAAAGCAGAAGAAATTCAGCTCTGTCGCAACTCTATAAATGCGGCATTTATAGACGCCAGTGAAAAGGCTCAGTATTTAAGCCAACTTGAAAAAAGCGCAGTCTAAAAATAGTTTGAGAAGCTAACAAGGTTATGAAGCGGAGAATTAAGCGCTAGAATGAAGACTCTAACGGTAACGCCATGAAGTCTTATCTCCCCCTTTATCTAAAACACCGCCCCCAGTCGCTGGGCGACCTTGTCGGCCAGAAGTCAGTGGTCAAGACCCTCACCAATGCCATCGACAACGATCGCATTGCCCATGCTTATCTGTTTACCGGTCCAAGGGGTTGCGGCAAAACTTCTAGCGCCCGCATTTTGGCCAAATCGCTTAATTGCGAGAAAGGTCCCACTGCTGAGCCCTGTATGACCTGCACCATGTGCATCGAGATTAAGGCCGGCAATTCACCCGCAGTACTAGAGATCGACGCCGCCTCAAACAACTCAGTAGACGACGCCCGTGTACTAATAGAGAGAGCACCGCTGGTAGCTCAAGGCGGTCGCTTCAAGCTGTACATCATAGACGAATGTCACATGCTCACCAAAGAAGCATTCAACGCCTTACTGAAAACAATCGAAGAGCCGCCACCCAACGTCATCTTTATTTTAGCTACCACCGAAGAGCATAAAGTTCCCCCTACAATCATCAGCCGCTGCCAGCGCCTGATGTTCCGCCTTGCCAACCACAAAGAACTTTCGCAGCATTTGCGCAAGATTGCCGATATTGAGAATATTTCTATTCTTGATGAAGCCATTGACCTGATTGCCAGACGGTCTGGAGGGGGTTTGCGCGATGCCCTCGGCCTGCTTGATCAAGCAAGCCTGCTCTCATCGCCAGATAAGCCTGTTTCGATTAGCGACTTGCTCACATTATTGGGTGCCATCGACGAAGATGTCTTAATACAGATTAGCGAAGGTATTCGCGATCGAGACGGCTCGAATGTTTTAAGCGCACTACACAGCTTACTGAGCCAAGGAAGAGAACCATCCTTGGTGGCACTAGAACTATCTAAGCACTTCCTCAACATGGCTAAAGCCCTTCACCTGGGCGGGAAGAAGAGCGCATCAGAGAGCGAAACAGATGGCGTACCGCTAATCAACCAGCTTATTACTGGTACGCAAAATTATATTGACCAAGTAATAAAGTTAGCCCCTGCCTTTGAGGGGGCAGAGCTAACGCAAATGGTAGAGCAGCTTGATCGCTTAGAGCAAAATTTACGTCGCTCTACCCAACCGGCTCTCACCCTTGAAGTTGGCTTGCTAGCACTGTGTCACCGCCACGACATTCTCATGGTGAGAGAACTTTCTGCACGCGTACAGCAGCTAGAAAGTGCTCTATCGGGCGGCAACTATTCACCACCTGCACAACCGGCTCATCAAAGTGCAGTGCCGCAACAAGCTCTACACAACTCCAGCACCACCCACGGTGCAGCGCCGAGACCAACCCCAATACCGGCTCAGCCAGCGCCGCAACCAGTCCAAAACCACCCTCCCGCAGCGGCTGCTCCACCTAGAGAGCCAGAATCATTGCCTGCACCAATGCCCTCACCGGTACATCAAGAAATTCCTGCTGCTGCTGGCCCTGGTGCAGCAGCGTACGACAGTGATGATGACGACTATGAAGGCGAAAGCCAGCCAAGCCCAGCACCAATTTCAACTGGCGAATTGGCTGTGCCAGTTCGCTCTGAAGCCATAGACGAATTCTGGTCGAACCTGATGGACTACTTGCAACAAAAGAGCATTCCCACCTTCAGTATCTTCAATCAGCATGGTTTTGCCCTCTCGCTCAAAGAAGATGAGTTCGTCATTGGCGTGCGCAAAGAACACTTCGTTAGCATGTTAGAGCGCAAAGTCGACCAAATCAAAATAGCTATCAAGACTTTGACCGGCAAAGAAATGTTTGTCAAAGTCAAAGTCATGGGCGAAGAGGTGGGCACGCGCGCACCTCAACCGGCCCGAGCGGCCAGTGGACGAGAGAGCGAAACAGCCGGACGCAGCAGCGGAAGCCTGCGACCAGCCGACGAGCCAAGTGACCCGGCGCCCTTTAGACCTTATACAGCCGAAGCGCCCCAACCAGCCCACCAAACTTCTCCAATCAAAGAAGAAGCCCCCAGACCAGAATCTAGGCCAGAACCCAAACCTGAACCTAGGCCAGAGCCTAAACCTGAACCCAAGCCAGAGAGCAAAAGCGACTCTAAATCGTCTAATAAGTCTTCCTCCAAGCCTGAAGCCAAAGGCGAGAAAAAACCCTGGGTGCCCAGAGACAAGGGCAAAGAAGGCGCCTGGCAGTCAGGTGGACCAGCCAAGCCAACCCCCGATTTTGCCGGAACTGGAGCAAACGCCAGGGGAAGCGATGAGGTCCTGATGGTTAAAGAAGCCTACAAATTGTTTGAAGGTCCTGGCTCTAGATTTATCGGCTAAAAAGTTATTGGGTGGAAGTCAACCAAAGGCTTGTCAATACAGTTAACGAATCTCAAACTTCTCACTGAATTTAACTTCATCTTCACTAAATTTTTCATCACTCAACTGACCGGGCTCAAACCACTTGACCTCGACACTGTCAACGATTGCTGACGGTGGTCCTTCTTGACACCAGGCAATCAAGCGATTGAGAGCGGGCTCAGGGCCAGCTGCCACTGCCTCAACAGTACCATCAGCTTGATTTCTCACCCAACCCAAAAGGCCCAATTCTTGAGCCTGCAGCCGTGTACTATGCCGATAAAAGACGCCTTGGACTCGGCCGGTTATTTTGAGCCAAACATAGCGCTGCATATAAAAACCATATTCTCCCTTTTAGTGGACTGTTTAACAGGCTAAAATGTAGGGACTAGTCTAACAAAGGGCAGGGCCGCCTGAGAAAGACAGGATATTTTGACCGGCACTTTTAGAGCGACATTAGCAAGAGACAACAGAACGACCAGATGGCCAAGGAAACTGAGAAAAATCGAGAAGAGTCTCTGCAGGCCATTGATGCTGCTATAGCCTCATTGCGCAGCCAAGATTGGGATCTCAACCCTTACTCGGTAGCAGCAGCTGCTGAATTGGAACCAGAAGAGGTCTTTGGCAACAAAGCAGCCATGGACAAGATTATGGCCGCTCGGGGCGATGGTAGTACTTACTCCCATGACGCCGTTCTAGCTGGCCGCTGCAAAGAACTTGAAGCCGAACTCGATAACGCCGCCACCATCAACCAAGATTTGTATGACCGTGGTTCGGAACTAGCTGAAAGGGTCTTAGAACTCGAAGCCAGTGTGGCTGAACTAGAACAAGAAGCTGAAACACTGGCCTTACAATTGCAAAATTCCTGGTCTCTCGGCTACCAAAAAGGCCTAGCCGAAGGGCGAGAACAAGCCTTACTGCCACCTGACCAACGGGTTGATAGCCAGCAAAAGCCTGCCTCCAAAACTGGAGAGCATCCAGTGGTCGAGCTTGTGACAGCTGAGCCTGTCAAAGAAAAGGCGGGAGCGAAGCCTGCTTCAGGCGGAACCATTACCGACGAAGACTTACCGACCGAAAGCCAGCTGAAAAATTCACAGACACAGCCAGCAGTCGAAGTAGCTCTCCCTGTCAGCCAGCCAATAACATCAGTGCAAGCGGTGAAAGCAGAGCAAGTTGAAGCTCCTTTGACTGAAAAAACCGCTCAAGTGGAGACAGTAAAAGCCCCTGCCGCTCAAGCAGTAGCAAACGAACCAGCCCTAGCCAAAGTCGAGACAAGCTCTGGCTATAACGACAACGTCTACAACGCAGTGAGCGACCACCGCTCTCCTATTTCAGTTTCAGAAATCTACGGCGCTTTGAGTTGGAAACAAATCGAAACCGTTTACCAATACAGTACGGTTGCCGGTAAACCCAATACCAATCTATACTTCGAGCCACTGAGCAGTACTCCAGAAGAAGAAGAGCAAGTAGCAGACGAAGCAACTCCTCCCGCCGAAACGAAAACCTCTGGAGAAGAAAGACCAGTGGTCGAAGCTAAAGCTCCAGCGTCAACAGGACAACGGGCAGCAGCAAGAGAAACACAAGCAGCTCAAAAAGAACAGTCAATAACAATAGATCCCAGCCCGCCCGAGCGAACAGTCCGCAGTAAGGGCAGCGGCCGACTACCTGACATTTCTTTCGATCCCCCAGACGAACCGATAGTGGGAGCGCCGCCGACTAAACCGATTGTCAGAGCTACAGACATGGGCGAACCAGACTTTATCAACCAATACGATGGCGGCTTAACTGGCGAAAACTTCCCCAGCCTAGATTCGCTACAAGCAGCAGCTGCAGCCAAAGCAGACAGTGCTACATTTGACAAACTTGATGCCTTGCCAGCTCAAGCCACTGAAGTTCCAGACATTCTTGATCTGGACCAGCTCGACATTTTTGAAGGCATGGAAGATATGGATGAACTGAGCAAAATTGAAGTGATAGAAGATGTTGTTCTGGCCGCACCAAACGCCAATATGATCAGCCAAAGCGAAACGGCTGCCATGCCTAAAGTTTCCGGCGAAGACTTGCGTGACCTAATTAAAACCAGAATCAAGCAAGCGCAAGATCATGATCCTCATCAACAACACTCATTCGACCAGCTCCTAGACGCAGCCAATGCCTCGGGAACAACCGAAGCCGCAAGCGAAGCTCCTGCTGGCGCGCCAGATACCAGCAAAAGCACTACCACTGGTGCAGAAGAACTACCGAGCACTGCCGCCATTGACCTAGAAGCACTCAGGCATGGCGCGCGCAACAAATTTGTGGGAGGGAAAACCCCTTCTACTCCACCAGGAGCAGCTGGAACCACAGGCTCAGCCACTGGTGAAACAGCGGTGCCAAATGCCAGCGGAGCTGGAGCTAATCCAGGACAGGGAGGAGCACCGACGGCCCGAGTTGCTCCTATACCAGCTGACATTCGCAAGCACTGTATGATGCTGGGAGTTCGCCCTGATGAACTGACAATCAAAATCGTTGTTGAAGCCTGGAAAGCGCAGATTACTGCGCCAGGCGTTCACCCCGACCAGGGAGGCGACACGGAAACTGCGGTTTATCTCAATCTCGCCAAAGATTCTCTGGTCAAATACATAGAAGCCCAGGCGCCTAAGCTGGGTAAAAAGTTCGGCCAACCAAGCCAAGCTAGGGATTCACAAAGCAAACCGTTCACCATGCGCCAGGGTCCGGATAAAGATACGGACAAAAAATAGAACAGCATGTCTAAACCAGTTGTAGCAATCGTCGGACGTCCAAACGTTGGCAAATCAACCTTCTTCAATCGTTGTATCGGGGCTAAATATGCCATCGTTGACGATTCGCCAGGTGTAACTAGAGATCGGATCTATCGCGACTGCGACTGGAATGGTCGTGAATTTTTGCTCGTCGATACCGGCGGCATTCAGGGCGAAGACGGTAACACCGATGCAGTGATGGCCGGTGCGGTGCTCGACCAGGTGCAAGAAGCCTTAGTTCAAGCCGACGTCATTGTTTTTCTTGTTGATGGCAGACAAGGTTTGACTGGAGCCGACGAAGAAGTTGCGAACATCATTCGCAAAGTGAAGAAACCAATTCTTCTCGCTGTTAATAAAATTGACAGTATGAAAGACAATAACAATGTCATGGAATTCTACAAGCTAGGACTGGGAGAGCCGCTAGGTCTTTCAGCTATGCAAGGCAGTGGTGGCGTTGGCGACTTACTCGACGCCATTGTTGAGAAGTTTCCTGAAGGTGCTGGAAAAATTGTTTACCCCGAAGAAGGCGAAGAAGAAAAAGATCCCAATACTTCTCCCTATGCCATTGCTGTAGTTGGCCGCCCCAACGTTGGCAAGTCGTCATTAACAAACGTTCTTTGCGGCACAAAGCGCGCTATCGTTTCAGAAGTACCTGGCACCACCCGCGATGCCGTTGATACACCAATTAAAGTTCACGGTCGAGAAATTACCTTAATTGATACCGCTGGTATTCGCCGCAAATCACGAGTCGACTACGGCATCGAGGCCTTCTCGGTGGTGCGCTCTCTCAAAGCCATAGACCGTGCTGACGTTTGCGTCTTAGTGCTAGATGCCAGTATCGAAATTTCCGATCAGGATCAAAAAATTGCTGGCAAGATCGAAGAAGCGGGAAAAGCAGCAGTTATAGTCATCAACAAATGGGACCTGATCGAAGATCGCTCCTCGCGTTCTATGACTAATTTTACTGAAGAAGTAAAACGACAACTCCGCGCTCTTTCGTATGCAGAAGTAGTTTTCACTAGTGCCACCAGTAAGCTGCGCGTTCCCAAAATTCTCGAAGCTTCTGCTCGCGCCTACGCCGAAGCGCACAAACGCATCACCACCGGTCTAGTCAATCAAATCGTCAACGAGAGTGTTGCCCTTGTTCCACCACCAGCCTCTAAGCGCGGCAAACGACTAAAGGTCTATTACACCACTCAAGTTTCAGTGGCACCACCAACCTTCCTCCTCTTTGTCAGTGATGGCAAATTGATGTCTAAGAACTATGAGACCTACTTAGAGCGAAAGTTGCGCGAGGCCTTCGGCTTCCACGGTGCACCAATTAGAATATTCACGCGCGCCAAGAAAGAGTCGTGATCTATGTTAGCCCTGGTTCTGATTCTAGTCACTTATGTGCTGGGCTCAATTCCCACGGGATATTGGCTAGCTAAAGCCAAGGGCATAGACATTACCAAACTAGGCTCTGGTTCTACCGGTGCCACTAATGTCTGGCGCTGTGTCGGTAAAAAAGAAGGCGTTTTAGTCATGGTCTTGGACGTACTCAAAGGCTACCTGCCAGTCTTTGCCGCCATCCAAATAGACCAAGGGCCACAAGCTCTAGAGTGGACCTATTTTGGCATGCCTCACTTGATACCAGTAGTAGTGGCAACAGTTGCCATCGTCGGTCATAGCAAATCTATTTTTCTCGGCTTCAAAGGCGGCAAAAGCGCTGCCACCGGCATGGGAACGATGATTGCTTTCTGCCCAATGCTAGGCATATACACCTTCGGTACTTTCTTAGCCATGGTCTTTAGCACTCGCATCGTGTCACTTGCATCTCTCAGCGCAGCCTTTGTCAATGTCATATTTATGTGGTGGCTAAAGAACCCAGATGCCTACGTAATTTATGCTGTGATTGGCTGTCTTTACGTTTGGTTGCGCCATATCTCTAATATCAAACGCTTGCTTGCCGGCACCGAACCTAGACTGGGGGACAAGCCGAAAGAATTGATGACGACTGAAAGTGTGAACATTGAAAAATAAACTGCTAGCTATTTCATTTTTGCCTCTTTTGGCAACAGCCAACTTAACGGCTCAAGCCAATAGCCCCAAAGTGCCGGTAAAGCCCAAAACCCCAGTTGTCACGGCAAAAGAAAAAAGCAAAGAAAAATCTTTTGTCAGCGACCAAAGACCGACCATATTGTCTAGCGATGAAGCTATTAACATCGCTGTCTACAAAGCTGCCAACCGTGGTGTAGTCAACATCGCACCGGTTGCTTCAGCAGAAGACTACATTCTCAATCACACTGCTGAGGGCTGTGGCTCCGGTGTAATCATCTCGCGTGATGGCAGCATTCTTACCAATTATCATGTGGTGGAAGACTCAGAACACGTGCGCGTAACCCTCTGGGACGGCAGCAGCTATCACGGCGTAGTCGTTGGCGTGGACAAACAAACAGACTTGGCCGTAGTCAAAATCAAGCCGCCCGAAACCCTGAAGCTCACCATCATTCCTTTGGGAGATTCATCACAACTAGAAGTTGGTCGCCACGTTTTTGCTATTGGCAATCCTTTCGGCCTCGACCGCACTATGACCGTTGGCATCGTATCTTCACTGGGTCGAACCATACCGGTAGCTAAAGGTCGTCTCATCAAAGGCATTATCCAGACTGATGCCGCCATCAACCCTGGTAACTCAGGGGGGCCGCTGCTCGACAGCCTTGGCCGCGTAGTGGGAATCACCACCGCTATCTACACAAATAATGGCCTTAGTTCAGGGGTCGGCTTTGCCATTCCTATTAATATTGCCAAGAACGTCATCCCCCAAATTTTGGACTACCACCGCGTCTTGCGCCCGGAGTTAGGGGTTGAAGTCACCCCGGCCGGTGAAGTTGGCCTGCGTGTTTTAAAGGTAGCCAAAGGCAGTCCGGCTGATAAAGCTGGGCTATCAGGGGCGAAGATAGTGCTTTACGATATCGGCGCTGGATTAGTCTTGCAAAAGCCAGATTTGACCGTCGCTGATATTATTTTGGAAGCTGATGGCGTGCAAACAAACACTGTAGACGGCCTGATGTCTTACATTGAGAGCAAGAAGCCAAACCAAGTGGTTACACTGACTGTGATCCGCAACGGACGTGCAGTGAAAATTCCAGTAAAATTAATTGGCAGTGTGTCAGACTAGGGCAACCAACAATTTGTAGGCGTAAGAAAGTTTGTTATCAGGGACCACAAGTACGGAGAGAAAGCAGAAAATTGTCAAGAATTCTAGTCATCGAAGATGACCTCTCAATCTCTGAATTAGTAAAAATAAATCTAGAATTACTTGGCCATCAGGTAATCACCGCACCAGATGGTATCAAGGGATTGGCGATGGCCACCCAGAATCGCCCAGACCTGATTGTGCTTGATGTGATGATGCCCGATCTCGACGGCTTCACCGTCTGTCAGCGCTTGCGTCAAAATCGCGAAACCAATCCGATTCCTGTTTTGATGCTCACTGCTTTATCAACAACCAAAGATAAAGTAGCCGGCTTCGATGCCGGTGCTGACGACTATCTGGCCAAGCCTTTCGATATTCCAGAACTTCAAGTTCGTGTTCGCGCCCTACTGCGCCGCGCAGGCACGCTACCGCACTCTTCATCACTGCCTGAAATTCTCACCGCCGGTGAGATCACTCTCATTCCAGAGAACTTACAAGCCAAAGTGGGTTCGCGTATAGAGAAGCTCACCCCAACTGAGTTTGAAATTTTGCACTGCTTAATGCAGCACCACGGACAAACGGTCTCAACTGGCAAATTGCTAGAAGAAGTCTGGGGCTATTCACCTGACGATGACGTCGACACAATACGCGTACACATTCGCCACTTGAGAACCCGCTTGGAAAAAGGCGAACGCAAGTATATAAAAACCGTATACGGTGGTGGGTATCAGCTGGTGGCCGAAGGCTTTACCAAAGACAAGAATGGTGAGTAGTTTCTCACTTTTCTAGTTTATGAGATAAATAGCCGCCCAAGCAGTCAAGCGCTGGCGATCGCACACCAGCTTGCGATTACAGATTTTGCAACTGCCATACTATAAAGCTTTTAGGTTAAGAGAACGGGCAGTCGCTAGACATACTGGAAACCTAACCTTTATCATATACTGCGAGCCATTGATAACGTCATCAATGGTCGTCATAATGGCGCTTTCGAGAATTCTTTCTAGAATCATTACAGCAAGCGCATTAGAGTGAAGCCTTCTAGGCAACACAATTGAGCAAGGAGAACCTAGCTTGTTATTCAACAGTCTGCAGTATCTGGTCTTTCTGCCCGTGGTGTTTCTGCTTTACTGGGTCTTGCCACAGCGTTTGAGGGTGCCACTACTTTTAGTGGCGAGCTATGTCTTCTACTGCTCCTGGCGCCCAATATACGGCTTATTGATCTTTGGCCTCACCCTGGTCACCTTCCTTCTGGTTCCTTATATAGAGAAGGCTGCCAAGGCTGAAAGCGGCAAGCATGTCTTCACGGCAAAGGGTTGGCTCGGTATCACTGTAGCCGTCAACTTGATTTGTTTGGCAATTTTCAAATACGCCTATTTCACCGTTGGCACGGTGAAGCAAGGTCTCTCGCTGGCTGGCATTGACTGGAAAGAACCCCACCTGCATATCATCCTGCCGTTGGGTATTTCGTTCTTCGTTTTCGAATTCATTCACTATGCGGTGGAAGTCTATCGCGGCAAACCAGTGGTTAAGAACTTCTCAGCCCTAGCTCTTTTCGCTGGCTTCTTCCCCACACAAATCGCTGGACCGATTAAGCGCTATCAAGACTTTGTGCCGCAATTAACTGAAAAGCTCAAATTCAAATGGGAATATGTCGACGAAGGCATGCAAATGATTCTCATGGGTCTGGCTAAAAAAGTACTGCTGGCCGATAACCTGGCTCTTGTTGTACAGGCTGGTTTCGCTCATCCAGAAAACTTTTCATCAGTAGATCTCTGGCTCATTACATACGCTTTTGCTTTCCAAATCTTCTTCGACTTCGCTGGTTATACAGATGTAGCTCGCGGCTCAGCTCTTTTGTTTGGCTATAAAGTACCAATCAACTTCAACTTGCCCTACATGGCTGCCAACGTGGCCGATTTCTGGAACCGCTGGCACATCAGCTTGTCGACCTGGTTAAGAGACTATCTCTTTATTCCATTGGGTGGCTCGCGTTGCTCACGTATTCTCAACTACAGAAATCTTTTCATCACCATGGCCTTAGGTGGTCTCTGGCACGGTGCAGCAATGCACTTCCTCGCCTGGGGTGCCTTCCAGGGTGGCGTTTTGATTCTGCATAAAGAATACCTGCGCTTACTTGATGCCATTGGCGTCAACAAGTTCTTAGCTGCTTCCAAAGAATCAGGCACTATTGCTCACAAGCTCTACCACTGGTTCTCCATTGTCGCCACCTTCCATATTGTCTGTATCGGCTGGGTACTCTTCCGTGCCGATGATATGAAAACTGCTGGAACAATCATCTACAAACTGGTCATGGCTCCCGTTGAGCTACTGCACTTCAGCGCTTCGCAACTAGCAATTCTGCAAATTCGCGACCCAATCATCTTCCCAGCATTGCTTCTGCTCTTGCCTGGTTTGATGATCTCACAACCAATCATCACTTGGCTCAACGACAAGAAGTTCTATCAAAGCCCACCATGGGCAGTGCAGGTTAGCTTGATGGTGGCATTGATGTGCTTGCTGACAATCTTCTCCCCAGACAGCTCGCCACGGTTCATCTACTTCCAGTTCTAAGAAGTTCAGGGTTACTGTGGAATCCGCAACCAACACTAAGATCAGTCCAGTCAAGCCAGCCAGAAGCCGCTTTTTAGTGGCACTGGCTAGCTTTGTACTGCTCTCAGCAGGTCTGGCTCATCTTTCTTTTGGTCAAACTGAACCTACAGACTTCCCTGTAAATACCTGGACAACCTGGGCAATCAAAGACTTTCTTTCCGACCAGAAGAAACCAGATGTGGTCTTCATGGGCTCATCTCTAATGCTAGTGCCTCTGGACGGCACCGACGCCGACCACCTCAATCGTCGCATCGATGGCTCAGCACATCATAAGAGCGTCTATTTCGAAGACAAGTTCAAGCAATATTCCGGTCAAAAAATAGCTAGCTATAACTTTGCTCTACCGGGTGAAATGCCCTCTGACGCGGCTTTGATTACACGCTTCTTGCTCAAAGGCGAGAAAGCACCAAAAGTTTTGGTCTATGGAGTTGGCCCCCGCGACTTTATGGATAACCTCTTGCCCAGCCCAGCTGCCACCGATCCATTTCAGTATTTGTCGCGCTTTGGCGACTGGAGCAACCGCGTCGATTTAATCGTTCCCCAGTGGCAAGAGCGTCTTAACTACGAACTCGGCCGCGCCTTCTATACCTACGGTGCCAAGAACCAACTGGCTCAAAACAGCGATCGCGCTATTAGCACCGTGCTCAATAAATTAGCGCCTACTCCTAAAACAGATAAGACCAGAGCGGAGCTTGTGGCCACACGCCGCCTGCTTCTGCCTGACTATCACCCCTTTGAAATCAACCGGGACGAATGTTTCTTCCGCCCCGAAAGCCAGTCGGCCCGACCCAAGTTTGAAGACAATATCAGTGAATACCGCAAGCGTTATAAAACGCTGAAGATGGAAACCTTCAACGGTCAGATGCAGTTTCTCGCCGATATTCTCGATACAGCTAAAGAGCGCCAGGTTCATGTGGTCTTAGTGGCCATGCCCATTACCGACATCAATCGCAACCTGCTATCAGACCAATCATGGAATCTGTATAGAAGCCGATTGCGTGATTTAGCTTCACGCCATCAAGAAACAACAACATTCTTCGATATGCAAGAAACCAAGGCTTTCAACATATCTGATTTCCAAGACACTGTGCACTTGCACTCCGGTGGTGGCGCTAAATTGCTTGACATGATTGCCAAAATCATGGCCAAAGATAAGGCCAGCATGGCCGCTCTTGCCCCAGCCGCGAGTGACGTTGCTGATAGCCAGGCTCTCGATCGCTTCCGCCAGACAACCAGAAAAGAAGCCATGGTTGAGCAGAAGGAGTCAGCACCCCTATGACTCTTGAAACTCTTGTCGCTCCTGAAACAACAGATAAGCCCGCTGGTATACCAAGTGACGGGAAAGACCGCCGCGTCAATCCTGATTCAATGCCGTTCAACTTGCCATTTCCTGACAGGCGCAAGCGCGGCCGCTCCAGTTCATTCGCTGTTGCCCTGGCACTTTTTTTTGCCATCAACTGCGCCCTCTCATTCTATACACCCATTGATTTTGATCCCTATCGCTTTCCTTACCAAGGCTGGGCCTGGTGGACATTTAACGATCTCAAAGCTAGTAAAGAACTACATAACGTCGCCCTGCTTGGTTCATCGCTCATGGTTAGCGCAGTCTCTTGCTGCGATGCCAACCACCTCAACAAGCAGCTTGACCTCACCACTTATCACAAAGCTAGCTACCTAGACGACAAATTGACCACCGCATTTGGTGGCAAGTTCAATACCTACAATCTTTCTGCTCCGGGCCAGATGCCCTCAGATGCCTACCTTACTCTCAAGGGTATGCTGACCACAGCCCATCGCCCTGAAATCGTTATCTACGGAGTGGCACCGCGCGATTTCATCGACAGTAGAATGTCTAGCCCTACTGATACGGAGCCCTTTCGCTTCCTCAACCGCCTGGTCAACACTGACGAATGCGCCCCAGGACTATTTCGCGATCCCATGGGTCGCCTAGAATGGCTCATTAATCGCAATCTCTATGTTTCGCACCACGCTGTGGATTTTCAAATGCTGGGCGGCGATCTAATTAAAGCCACACTAGATAAAGCCACACCAGTTCCAGCGGGAGCGAAAGCTTATACCTACTGGGACAGAACCAAGCTAATGCCCCTCTACAAACCCGGCGAAATTCATAGCCAGGCCATTATTACCCAACCAACTTCGCGCGCTCAAGCAACAGCAGAGTGGCGCGACAATACGGTAGAGTACATTGAGCGCTATCGCCATCCAGATAGGCACACCTATAAGACTCAGTTCTACTTCTTGCGCAAATTGGTAGAACTCTGCAAGAAAGAAAAAATTGAGCTAGTTCTAGTAAACATGCCGATTGCCAAAGAAAACATTGCTGTTCTCAAACCAGAAGCCTACCTCAAGTTTGTCTTTGCTCTGCAACAATTTGCCATAGATCAAAAAGTTGCCACCTATGACCTTAATGATTTCAATCACTTCGACAAAAGTGATTACCACGATTATGTACACCTCAATGCTTTTGGTGCCAAGAAGCTATTTGACAGTCTTGTCTACACCTTAAAAAACGCTCCGCACACCAATCTTGCTTTGCACATGGCGGGGCAGGAATTAGTTAGACAAGAAGCTAACCACAATCAATTCAGTGAGACCAACACAATTCAACCCCAGGTTCTGCAAGAACGCCTAAAAAATGCCTTCGGAAGAATAGGCAATTCGGTAGACCCAGCTCTGCAATATGTGCCAGCTAAACTAAATACAAATAGCGATTCAAGTTCAAGCCCTAGCTCAACAAAAATCGGCGCCAAAACTAACGGCGCGGAGATGTGATATGAGCAAACCAGCATTCCCCCTCGCTCTAACCCTATTTGCCCTGGTTAACGTCGCCCTCTATGGCCTCTTCCAGGCCAATAAGCTCACTGGCGAGAAAATTCTAGACAACCAATCAGTGCGCCAGGCAAACTATGAAGCCCGCCAAGAAGGGCCCTGGATCTGGTGGGTGACCAGAAGCTTTCTAGCGAAGAAGCAGAGCCCTGACTTGGTACTGCTAGGCAGCTCGCAAATGGGTTCAGCGATCTTCTCAGCCGAGGCTGAGCACCGCAAAGAAGCTCTCGATACAACCGACCAGAGAGAAGTTACCCGCCTGGGTGCTGCCCTTAAAAACCTTACCGGCAAGCAAGCAGAGGTATTCAACTTAGCTATGGGCGGGGCCATGGTATCAGATCACTATCTGCTGGCCCGCACCCTTTTCAAAGGTGCACAAAAACCCAAAGCAGTAATTATTGGCGTTAACCCCAGAGATTTTCTCGATAATACTTTGCCATCGGCCAGCTCTACCGATGCCTTCTATTTCCTCAGCCCCTATGTCAATGTCAGCAGCTTGGCACCAGTTTCGTTTGCTGGCCCCTTCAATTTGCTTGACTATCGTCTCAAAGAATGGCTGCCACTGAAGCAAGTCACGACAATTCTCAAAGGCAATGAGCCTCCGAGTTTAGCCAATGTACCAACCTTCACCAACCCTGAAGCCAAAGGTGTTCTAGAGCCAAAGACTAACACGACAAAAGACGGCACTGCCGTTAATACCAAAGTTCTACAGGCAATTTCGGGCTCAGCTGGTGATGTACGCCAGGGTCAGTGGCGCGTTCCCGCCGAGCCACCATATGTCTTCATCGACAATACCAGAGAATATTTGCGCCGCTACAAGAATCCAAATCCACCATGCTTAGCTGGCGAGAAAGCCTACTTCCATGCCCTTCTTACTTTCCTAAAGCAAGAGGATATCAAAGTAGTAGTGGTGGGTATGCCAAGCCTGCAGAGCAATCGCGATATATTGCCGCCGACCTTCTGGTCACAGTTCAAGAACTATCTGCAGACAGAAACAGTTGCATCTGGTGGCTCATTTGTAGATCTGTTCGGCGACAAGCGCTTCGACAGCCATGATTTTCTCGATACTGTTCACCTCAACCGTTGGGGTGGTGGCAAATTGATTTCAGTGCTGGCCCAAGAACTAGCAAAGAACGGTGAAATTACTGCTGTTTTAGGCAATCAACCACAGAGCGACCAACAAGCAGTAAGTACGAAATCACAAAAACAATGGCAATAGTTGTCCTCGCCTTCACTCTCCTTTTCACAATACCTGCGAGCCTTTGGCTATCGGCTTTGCCTGCAGGAGCCAAGGCAGCCGCAACTACCGCCACCAAGCCCGCTTCACCCAGTCGAAATTTTGACAAACTCTACCGCGATGCCGAGCTAGAAATGGGGCGCTTAAACTTTGAGAAAGCACGAAAGCTCTACCAAGAAATAGATAAACTGAGCGGCACAGCAAGCGCTGACAAACAAGGAACCGGAAAGAAGGCTAGAATCATGCTAAAAGCATATTTGCCACTATATCCGGTGACGCCAGCTTGCAATGATATGTATAAGCAGGGTGACGTACTAATGCGCTCACAAAACCCCCATGATGCATTAGCAATTTTTACTGACCTGGCCAATCGCTATCCCAAATTTGAATGGGCCCAAACCGCTATGGCAGCCCTCTATATGAGAATGAAAGACACTGAATCGGCAGCTCAATGTGCTCGCCGAGCCCTATCAATAAACAAGAATTTTCTTCAGGCCTGGATGATTCTGATTCATGATGCCATGGTGCACAATGACCTTGATGGCGAAATAGATGCCGCGGCCCAAGCACTAGAGCTCGACCCCACAAGTAATGAAGTGCGGAGCTTGCTCTATAGCTTGAAGGCTGAGAAGAACAAGCAATTACCTGATTAAGGCCAAATCAATAAATAAATCAATCAACTAAACGCTGAAAGGCCAGGGCCGTATTGTGAGTACCAAAGCCGAAACTGTTTGACATGGCGCGCTCCACCGGCACTTTCAAAGCGACATTAGCAACGTGATTGAGTTGACATAGCGGGTCAACGGCATGCAAATTGATAGTCGGTGGAATTACTCCATTGGCAATTGAGAGGCAGCAGATTGCTGCCTCTATAGCTCCAGCGGCGCCGAGCATATGACCAGTCATTGACTTGGTGGCACTGACCGGAACAGCACTGACATGCTCACCAAGAACGGCACGAATAGCATTAGCCTCCGAGCGATCACCAACAAGAGTAGAAGTGGCATGGGCATTGATATAGTCAATTTTATTACTAGCCCACCCAGCCTGAGACATAGCCTGAAGCATCGCCCTCTTTGCACCATCACCATCCTGGCGCGGTGAGGTAATATCATAAGCATCACTGACGCACCCGAAACCAACCAACTCGGCATAGATGCGAGCGCCTCTGGCCTTAGCGTGCTCTAATTCTTCCAGAACGAGTACACATGCACCTTCTGACATAACAAAGCCATCACGCTCTTGATCAAAGGGGCGCGAGGCAGCAGCAGGATCACTATTGCGCCCAGACAGTACTTTTGAAGAAGCAAAGCCAGCCATGCATAAGGATGTAATTGGTGCATCGGCTCCACCAGCGAACATAACGTCGGCCTGACCAAGCTGAATGGTGCGCATAGCGTCCCCAATGGCAGAAGAGCCGGTGGCACAGGCGGTGCTTACACAGGAGCTATAGCCCTCTGCTCCTTGAAGAATAGAAACCCAGCCAGAGGCCATATTCACAATCATCATAGGCACAGTAAAAGGCGAGCACTTATCGGGGCCGCGCTTCAACATGCGGTAAAAGTTATTCTCAATCGTCTCAAAGCCACCAGCAGCAGAGCCCACACTGACACCGACACGCTCTGGTTGGTCAAACTTATCGGGCAGACGCGCATCAGACCGAGCAAGAGAGCTAGCGGCCACGGCCATTTGAATAAATCTATCCATTCTCGTTTTGTTTTTAGCTGAAACGAAATCACTGGCCTCGAAGTCACGAACTTCCCCAACAATACGGCAATAGCTCATCAGCTCTGGGGCAATAGCCGACAACTCGCCAATGGCAGAATTTCCCTTCACAAGGTGCTCAAAGAAATTCTCGCTCTGCCCAAAAGGTGTTATGGCACCAACGCCACTGACTACAACTCTTCTAAACATAATAGACTCCCGGACCACCAAAATAACGATTTTTACATATTAACACGTAGATTGCAAGTTACAAGTAATAAAGGTCAAATAGTCAGGGAACTGTTTGACAAACCTTGATATGGCGGGCAAATCTAGTACGATAAAGTGATGGTGAGAAGATCCGACTGCCCCATAGCCTGCACCCTCGACCTACTTGGCGATAAGTGGACCTTGCTAGTCTTACGCGACATTGTCATTTTGAACAAAAGTAGGTTCGAGCAGTTTCTTGATTCGCCTGAAAAAATCGCCACAAACATTCTTACAGACCGCCTGCACAAGCTAGAAAAAGCTGGGTTAATCACGAAAGCTCCATACAGCAGCCACCGTTTTCGCATGACTTATTCAGCCACAGAAAAGGGCATGAGTACCGCTCCTTTACTGGGTGAATTTGTTCGCTGGGGTCTGGCCAACATAGAAGACACCAGCACAGCGCTAGCCAACTCGAATAACGACTAAAGAATAACTATTAAAGAGAACTGGGGCTGCGCTTAAGAGCCAGCGACAGATTAGATGCTGCGGTCAGCTTGGCCAGCTTCTGCATAAATGTTGTGCTATTTTCAGGCTTCAAGTGCACAGAATCAACAAAGTTGCTGTTGTTAGTCCATTGCCCTTGATTGAGGTCAACAAACTCAACGCCATACTGGTTGCAGAGTTGCTCAGCATGACTGAGATATTGTTTGTAGAAGCTCTTGGGCAAAGCCCTCATGTTATCTTGAGAGAGAGGCATATTCACTACCATCAGGTTAACTTTACGCTCCTGACAGAGTCGTAAAAGCTTTTCAAAATAATCAAACTGAGCCTCTGCCCGACTGATCTGCACAGGCGTGTAACGTCTTTTATATTCTTCTTCTGTAGTCTGCCAATCAGCGTGATCGACAGCACAGTTAGGCACCACCATCGGTGTGCCAATCGCTTCACCAGGTAGCAAACCTTTCTTCTGCGGCTTAAGGGCAAGCGTATCGTAATACTTGTCGAAAACAACAAATGGCAAACACTTTTCAATGGCTCGTTTGGCTCTGATAGCAAAGAGATTTTGCCAATCTGTGCGATAGCGATAAAGACTAGAAAGGCGCTCACCACAGGCCGAAGTGCGGTCCACCGAAGTCATAGTTGGCTCGCTATGAAATAACTGGGGCAGATCTGCGGCGTTGGCAAATATTCTAAAAATCGGACTAGCATCAATGCGAGGGAAGAGATTGTCTTGGAAATCACGAGGGGCGATGCCATAGACAATTGACGTTCCCGCGGTTGCCTCTGACGAAGCCGGCAATACTTCTTTTGCCACTAGAAAAGCATCAGAAGCCATTTGGCCACCCATGGCCAGGCAATAGCTGCGTACAAAACTAGAATTTGCATTGGCACTAGGGCCAGCCTCTTTGACCAGCGAGCGTTCTAAATAGTTTTCAAAACTAGTCAGGCGCCGCTGATGAAAGCGCTTAAATTCTTTGCCAGTAAAAATCGCTTCGCACTGCAAAGCCGGTGCCACCACAAGTGAAGAGCCAAGCAAAAGCACCGGACGAGAGGCACTACCAGCAGTGGCGCCAGCCCCTTCCTTCTGCCCAGACTGATCTTGCTGCATCGCCCGTTTTACGGCAACCACAGCGTTGTAAGGTTCAGCTTTGTCGGTGTTAACAGTATTGATAGCAGCGAGCGGATGGCTGACACCAACTAGCACATCGATTGCGGCCACAAGCACTGCCGCCAGACATGCGGAACTAACTATGCGACGACTAATCTTTTGTTCTGCCAAAATAGCTGCTACTCAAAAACCGCTGAACACTTATGGACCAGCCTAATGTTACTAGAGATTTGTCAAGGAGCGCACTCTTTCAGGCCAGATCAGCAGATTTGTATATAAATGGCTTTTAAGCTAACGCGGCGAAATGACAGGACCGGCAGGCTTGGCGCTCTTGCCGTTTTTCTTCAACAAGAGCCGGTCGGCCAAGAAGGTCAAATCATCACGCTTCCACATTTCCATGATCGGCTTTTCACCCCCTGGCGGCCAAGCTGGCTCAGAACCAAAAGCCTCTTCATCTAAAACTTGCAAATACTTCTCGTATGTCGCCGGTACGGCTTTTTCGTCCTCAGCCTGCAAGAGCGCTTCGGTGTATACCCTCGGCAAGAGCACGTCTTTGTGCTTTTCTAAAATCTCATCGAGAATAGCTTGAGCTTTCTTGTTTTCACCATCCTCGGCTAGATAACGCACCAATTGCAGCTTAGCCTTAAAACCACTGGTCTTGGCCGTCATCGCTTCCTCTAAGGTCGCCACAGCCTCAGCCTTCCGCCCCATGCGATAAAGAGTTTCAGCCTTAATTGCCAGCAATTGAGCCTGCGAATTACCATTGGCAAACAAGGCCCGATAAGCCCATGAAAGAGGAGATGGGTGCAGACGCAACTGCTCAGCCTGGTCAAAAAGCTCAACAGCTCGAGTCTTGGGGTCTGAACCCGGCGTGAAGACTGTGGCCTCGTCTGGGTGACGCATACATAGCTGGGCGCCATAGTAGCCTTTGAGCATCTCTAGCCAGGTAAAAGTGGCAAAAGTAACATCACACAGAGCAAATACCAGCAAAGCCGCCCCCAGCGACTGAATCAAGTTTTGCCCCTTAACAATGGGCGAATTCAGCCGATCAACCAGGCGTTGATTTATTGTCAAACCCGGTCTGTACTTCTGAAAAAGGGCCACCAGCTCTTTCTGTTCTTTCAGGTCCAAAATTGACAGCGGAATACGCACGAAGACATCGGGCCGATTAACGGCACTGGCAGCTGCCTCGTCAGCTTTAGCAAAGACCAGGCCACAGCTGGCAAAAGACCGCACCTCTAAAGTTCCTAGGAAAGTTAAATAGAGCTCGTCCACAGCCTCAAACAAAACACGACGACGACCGATAAGCAAGGCTGGATGGCCATAGCATTCAGCTGCTTTGTCGGTAGCACTGTTGGCGGGCTCGTCAGAATTAGGCCTAGAATCAGGGCTATTGCTGCTAGCTGGTTCATAGACAAGGGCAAAACGCCGATAAAAAATAAGAGGCAGACCGTTCTTAAAAAAGTAAGCGGCCCGGGTAGCCAGATCGCTCTCCAAGGTCATAGCCAGACAATGGCCCACCAAAAGAGCAAAGACCACGGCCAAGGGGAAGAGTTGCACTACATTGACAGCAAACCAAGCGGTCGAGCAAAGCAAGACCAGAAAAACTACCCCGAAAACAGGCCAGGCAAAACCAATCAAGGTATAAACCAGATGCGAAAGGCTGGGTGGCATTTTGCTAGGGGCAAGCGCTCCTGCTGGCTTTAATTTCTCGTCCGATAAATCTATGGCCCAATCCTCGAGAACTTCATCCTTAACTTACCCAGATGTATCGATTTCACTAGGGCCTGTGCATTGTGATTGCTTGGCTGGGAACAAGGGGAATAATAGGAAAAGGCAACCCTTGTAATTCGGAAGGTCTCTGTAATATGGCGCTGATTAAAAAGGAAATTGGTGAACTGCTCGTAGACAACGGGCTGATTACCAGCGACGAGCTCAAAATTGTGCAGCAAGAGCGCATGAAGACGGGTGAACCAATTTCGCTGATTCTTTCCCGCCTGGGCTTGGCCAATGAAACTCACCTTAAAACAGCCCTGGAGACCCAGTATGGTGTCAACTATATCTCTCTAGCCAAAGCCCAAGCCGACCACACCGCCCTTGAGCTTCTACCAGAAAAAGTCATGCGCCAGCATCAGGTTGTGCCGCTCTCAGTCGACGGTAAAAATCTCACTCTGGCCATGGTCAATCCCAATAATTTGCTTGCTCTCGACGACATTAAGTATCGCCTCAAAAGCGTATCGGTCAGACCGGTAGTCTGCACTGAAGATGATTTTCAGCATTTTATGGAAACTGTCTATTCGCGCAGGCAAGATGAACTAACCGAAGAGTGGGACGAGCAGGCCGATCAGACCTTCATCGAGTCTGAAGTAGACCTCTCTAGCCTTGATGTATTAGTCGACTACGACGATGCCATCAACGACTTAGACCTGGCCAAGCAAGCTCAGGATGCTCCGATTGTACAACTGGCCAATCAAATTTTAGCCAAAGCAATCAAGCGACAATGTTCAGATGTGCACATTGAACCGCAAGATAAATATGTCATGATCCGCTACCGTTTGGACGGTGTTTTATTCGTCGACCGCAAGCTGCCAAAGGCAATTCTAGCGGCCCTGGTCTCGCGCTTCAAAATCATGGCCGACCTAGATATTGCCGAAAGACGACTGCCGCAAGATGGCCGAATTAGAGTGCGCTTCTCTGGCAAGGACATCGACTTCCGCGTCTCCTCAATACCAAGCAAGCACGGCGAAAAAGTAGTGATGAGACAGTTAGACAAAACTGGCACCACTTTTGGCCTCGACCATTTAATCACTGAAAAAGAAACCCTCTCGCTCATTAGAGAGATGGTGCTCAAACCCTACGGCATCATCTTCGTCACCGGCCCAACAGGTTCTGGTAAAACCACCAGCCTCTACTCGGCGCTGGCCGAACGTAACACTCCAGAGGTAAACATTCTCACAGCTGAAGACCCGATTGAATATGAAATGCAAGGCATTACTCAAGTGCAGGTTCTACGTGAAAAAGGTCTAGACTTTGCTCGCATATTGCGCTCGTTCTTAAGACAAGATCCAGACATCATACTTGTGGGTGAAACGCGCGACAGAGAAACTGCCAAAATTGCTGTAGAAGCAGCTCTGACAGGCCACCTTGTCTTCACCACTCTACACACCAACGACGCACCAGGAGCAATGACAAGACTAGCCGAAATGGAAGTCGACCCCTACCTGGTATCATCGGCCACCATCGGTGTAATTGCCCAGAGATTGCTGCGCCGCATCTGCTTGCACTGCAAAGAAGAATATGCACCAGAACGTAGCGCCCTGGAATACCTGGGCTTGTTAGATAAAAACCAAGAGAAGTTAGCTGAATCTACCATTCAATATTACAGACTGCGCACCGATGAAGATGGCTGGCCGATCTTTGCTAGAGGCAAAGGCTGCGACGAATGTCATCAAACCGGCTATAAAAACCGAATTGGCGTATTTGAAGTAATGAAGATGAACGATGAAATTCGCGACTTAATTTGCAAAGGTGCCACCACTTCACTAATCAGACTAGCGGCTAAACAATCGGGTATGATTCCGCTGAAAGACTACAGTGTGCGCCTGGTTGGACAGGGCATGACCAGTGCCGATGAAGTAGTTCGGGTAACGCTATCTGATACCACCGGCGAAGAATCACTGTGTGGCAAATGCCGCAATCCAATCTCCGATGACTTTATTAAGTGTCCATTTTGCCAGCACGACCTCAAGTTTTCTTGCCTGCGCTGCGGCACAATGCAACTAGATGGTTGGACCAGCTGTCCGAAATGCGGCCTATCAAAAGAAGAAAGCGACCACGAATTTTGCTGCAAAGGCTGCAACGCCGAGATCTATGGTGAGTGGAAAATCTGTCCCTACTGTCAAGCAACGAGAGAAGCATCTTATTCGGTTGCCGCCTCTAATACCTAAAAAACAAGGAGCGAATTGATGTCGATTGAAATGCAGGAACTGCTGCAGCTGGTAGTCGACCGCACAGCCTCAGACTTGCACCTCAAGGCCAAAGAACCGCCAATCATAAGGGTAGCGGGCAAACTGATACGCACAAGCTTGCCTGAACTCACGTCAGAAGACGTCAAGCGCCTAATCTTTTCTTGCCTCACCGAAGACCAGTGCAAATATGCTGAAGCCAATCTAGAACTAGACTGCGGCTTTGGTGTGGATGGCCTGGGGCGCTTCCGCGTTAATGTCTACAAAGACAGAGGCTCTTATGCCGCCGCACTGCGAGTGGTGCTATCAAGGATTCCATCAATCGATGAACTAGGTCTACTGCCAATCTGCAAAGAAATTATTCAGAAGCCCCGGGGCCTAGTACTGGTGACCGGCCCAACCGGCTCTGGTAAATCGACAACCCTGGCTTCGATGATCAATTCAATAAATGAAACTGAATCGAAGCACATACTGACAATCGAAGACCCCATAGAATTTATTCACCACAACAAAAAGTCGATTATTTCACAACGCGAAGTTGGCTCTGATACTCGCTCCTTTGCCAACGCCCTCAGAGCTGGTTTAAGAGAAGATCCAGACATTATCTTGGTTGGTGAAATGCGCGACCTTGATACCATTCACCTGGCACTGACCGCGGCAGAAACCGGTCACCTGGTCTTCAGCACCATCCACACTAGCTCAGCACCACAGTCAGTCGATCGCATCATCGATGTCTTCCCGCCAGAGCAACAGCAGCAAATTCGCATTATGCTTTCTCACGCTCTAGTCGCGGTTATCAGTCAATCACTATTGGCCCGGGCCGACGATGCCGCTGGCGACTCACCAGTGACTTCGGGGCGCATCATTGCGCTAGAAGTACTAATCAACACACCAGCGGTAGCCAACCTCATTCGCGAAGCCAAAACAGCTCAGATGTATGCCAGCATGCAAATGGGTGCAGCTCTGGGCATGCAAACTCTCGAAGCTTCACTTGCCCTCCTGGTAAAACAAGGTAAAGTAACCTTTGCCGATGCCATTGGTAAAACCAGCAGGCCTGAAGATCTCGAACAACTAATTGGCAATCAAAGAAGCAGCAGACCAGAACCGGCAAAAATGGAAAAAGGCTTTGGTGGCAGTAGTTTTGGCAGGTTCTAAAAATTGGAATATTTGTACAAAATTAGAGAAAGCGACGGTTCTTTCAAAGAAGCGGTCGGCCAAGCAGAATCACCGGCGGTGCTTAGAGCGAAACTGAGAGCACGCGGCATCGAGGTTGTCGAAATACGAGAACGCACTGCCATGGGCAGTATCCTCAGTTTCTTTAGCGCCCAGAACAGCAAAGAGCTTCTCACAATCGGTTTATTTGAACGCGTTTCTCTTAAAGATATGGTGGTTTTCTCGAGACAATTCGCTGCCATGATTAGCTCAGGAGTTGCCATGCTGCGCACGCTGACAATCATTGTCGAGCAATGCCCCAACCGCAAGCTAAAGAAGGCCCTTGATGATGTGCGTCACTCCATTGAGTCTGGCCTTTCACTCTCCGATGCCATGGCCAAGCACAGCGATATCTTCGACAAACTATATGTATCGATGGTCAGAGCCGGCGAAACCGGTGGTATTTTGGCCGACGTTTTGAAGCGGCTGGCCGACTTTCTTGAATACAAATCAAAGCTCAATCAAAAAGTGCGCGCCGCCATGGTCTACCCGACAGTAGTACTGATCATCGCTGTTGCCGTTTTCTGGGGCATGCTCACTTTCATTTTGCCAATCTTTGAAGGACTCTTCAAAAACATCGGTGGAGAGCTGCCGGCCTACACCCAATTTCTTATCTTGCTCTCCCAGTATATGCGCTCAATCTGGATGATGCTCTTCATCGCAGCAAGCGCTGTGGGCGTTTATATGCTAAAGCGCTACTACAAGACCCCAGTCGGTCGCTTTCAAATAGACTTCTTCTTTCTCAATCTGCCCTTCTTTGGCGACCTGATTGGCCGTGTTTCTATCGCCCGCTTTGCCCGCACCTTTGGCACCTTGCTACAGGCCGGGGTACCGATGCTGACAGCCCTGGACGTAGTCAAAGACACCGCCGGAAACGCTGTAGTAGCAGACTCAGTGCAGCAAATTTATAACGATGTCAGGCAAGGTGGAAACATATCAAAACCCATGGGCAAATCCAAAATATTTCCACCAATGGTGACGCAAATGGTGGCTGTGGGTGAAGAAACCGGTCGCCTAGACGACATGCTCTCTAAGGTGGCTGACTTCTACGATATGGAAGTAGAAAACGCAGTAGAAGCCCTGACATCACTCTTAGAACCGCTTATGGTCGTAGGCATAGGCGGCATCGTTGGCTCTGTGGTTGTGGGCATGTACCTGCCGATTTTCACAGTGATCAATCAACTTCGGTAAGCCTTTGAATAAGCAAACAAGTGGGAAAGGTTTGATGTCAAAGTTTCAAGCTTTTTAGCAATTTGCGATCTAACATTGGAATATCAGTCTGTTGACAGCCCAAGCTAAATTCAATCTAAATTGAATCGAACATTAGTGAATTAGCGGCGGGACGAGGAATTTCCATGGCTAAAATTAGATTAGAATTACTTAATAGATATCCATGATAGCTCTTGCGCATTTACACTCTTTATTCGTTAGAGATTTGCCACCATTAATAGGTTCAGTAAGAATAGGAACTCAAATTTCCTAGCAATTCTCTTGGTTATGGTAATCTGCCGGAAAGTAAGGTTAAGATTATAAATATGGATACAGGTTCAAATATTACAGTCACAGCAATGGTTGAGACATCGATAGTGGTGAGCAACGATTTAGAGCCCAAACGAGAAGTTTCTGGTGCAGCCAAAGGGCCAGACCAAATTCATAACTGGTTGGCGCTATACGCAGAAGCGCGTGACCCAGCTCTGCGCGACTCTATCATTCAAGCGGCTTTGCCCCTGGTAAAGCGTATTGCCTACGGCCTCGCCCGCCGCTCTACTGACCCAGTCGAAGATTTGATTCAAGTTGGCTCCATTGGCCTGATCAAGGCAGTTGACCAATTCAAGCCAGATGCTGGCGCTAAATTCCAAACCTATGCTACCCACTTGATCACCGGCGAGATCAGACACTATCTTCGCGACAAAACTGCGATGATTCGTGCCCCTCGCGAACTACAAGAACTATCTTTCCGCATCAACCGTCTCGTTCAAGGACTAACTGCCAAGTTAGGCCGCGAGCCCTCAGATGTTGAAATTGCCAACGACCTGCAGATTCCTGTAAGCCGCGTTAACGAAGCTTATGAAGTTGACCGCAGACGTACATTGATTTCCCTCGACCAAGCATTGTCTAACGATGCTGGCAGCGAGCAATCGCTGATCGACACTCTTGTCGATGCCAAATATCAGAGCAACCAGCTCGCTAAAGAAGACAGATTTATGTTAGCTGAAGCGATCAAACAGCTCCGTGATGGCTTGAGAGAAGTTGTCCAACTGACCTTCTACGAAGACCTGAGCCAAACAGAAGTAGCCCGTCGTCTTGGTATTTCGCAAATGCAAGTATCAAGAAGACTTAGAGCGGCCACTACTGAGTTGAACAAAATCATCACTTTGAGCAAAAAGGCCGGTCCTAAAGGTGGGTAATGGCCAAGCTAGAAATAGCTTCGCCTCAGGTAGTCATCGAGGCCACAAACCTAACCAAAGATAGGCTCTCTAGCTTTCTTAAAAAGCGCACTCGTGTGCTTGATAGTGTGAGCTTGCGCGTTGAGGCCGGTCAGACCTATGGTTTGATCGGCCCTAATGGTGCCGGCAAAACTACCACTGTCAAACTCTTACTGGGCCTGCTGCATCCCGATAGCGGCCAGGCCTTTGTACTGGGCAGCCCCGCTAGCGCCCGAGACAAACTCGCTCAAATTGGCTTCCTGCCAGAGAATCCTTATTTTTACTCACACCTGACAGGACGCGAATTTCTCACTTTTGTGGGCAAACTCTTTTCTATGCCGGATGCCTTAATCAAAGAGCGCGTCAAACTTTTAGTAGAGAAAGTATCTCTGGAAAACGCCTGCGATAGACCAACCGGCAAATACTCTAAAGGCATGCTGCAGCGACTAGGAATCGCTCAAGCACTGATTAACGACCCACAGGTGCTGTTCCTCGATGAACCTATGAGTGGTTTAGATCCACTTGGTCGTATGGATGTGCGCCGCATCCTCCATGAATTAAAAGACGAAGGCAAAACCATTTTTTTCAATTCCCACTTATTACCCGATGTCGGCGAGCTCTGCGACCGCGTCGGCTTACTGGTGCAAGGTAAAATGGTGGCAGATTCAGCAGTAAGTGATATTGCCAAAGATGGCAACTTCAAAGCGCTAGAAGACTTCTTCTTAGAGCATGTAAAACTCGAAGCCGACAAAGCTAAAGCCCAAGAAACTCAGATAGAGAGTAAGCCATAATGGAAATCATAGGCGCTATCGCTCTCAATACCTTTAGAGAAGTTCTAAGAGACAAGATTATCTATGCATTTTTTGTCTTCGCCTGTCTCATTTCACTCTTTGGCATATTGCTTGGTACCTTGTCTGTGGGCCAAGATATCAGGATCGTTGAAGATCTCGGCTTAGCCGCAATCGCCGTAATTGGTGGCATCATCGCCGTATTTTCTGGTGCCAATTTAGTTTTCAAAGAATTAGAACGACGCACCATTTATTTGATCTTTTCTAAACCCGTTAAGTCATGGCAATTTATATTGGGCAAATATCTAGGCCTAGCCAGCTGCTTACTAATCATCATCTTGATGATGGGCGGATTTTTGAGCGCTCTTGTTGGTTTCGTCGACCCAGCGCTTCCCCTCGCTCACCTGCCCTGGATTGCACTATCACTTTCCCTCGTCTATCTAGAGCTACTCTTCATCATCGCCTCAGCATCATTCTTCTCGACATTTTCTACGCCGATTATGAGTGTGCTTTTTACTCTCTGCTTCTGGCTAGTGGGTCATAGCTGCGCCTCTTTACAAGAGCTGGCAAAAATGTCAACCAACCCCCTGGTATCACAATTCTTTGGCGCTCTATACTGGCTCATGCCAGACCTACAAAGCCTCACCAGAGTTCGCTCAGAGCTTATGTATGGCCGTGCCTTCAGTACAGCGCCCGGCAACTTTAGCGATGGTCACGGCGAATTGTTAACCTACCTGACCACATACATACTGGCTTATGTCATCATTCTTTTAGTACTCTCAGCACTAGTGAACGAACGAAGAGAACTCCCCTAAACTTAATGCCAAATATCTACGACATACCGTCACCATATCTGGAGCTACTTGCCGCTCTAATCGGCCTGTGCGTGGGCAGTTTTCTCAATGTCGTAGCAGTGCGCTCACTGGCAGAAAAATCTCTGTTGCATCCCGGCTCTCACTGCCCACAGTGTCAACACAAATTAGGCTTGGGCGATCTCATACCGGTGCTTTCTTACTGGCTACTTAAGGGCAAATGCCGCTACTGCAAGGCTTCAATACATTGGCATTACCCACTAGTAGAGCTTCTCACTTCAGTTGTTTTTGTCACCATCATTCATTTTTTCAGCACCATTCCCTGCGATGCCTTTGTTGATCGCAGCTCAATAGCACTATTTATGCTGCTCTTCTCCTCAACCCTAATTGCTGTAACCGTAACTGATTTCAAAGAAAAACTTATTCCTCATGAAATCACTTATCCAATGGTATTAGTCGGCCTTGGCTTCAGCCAATTCTTCAGAAACGATCTCTTCGGCTCGCTCATCGGCGTCGGTGTCAGCTATCTCTTGTTCGACTTAATTGCGCACTATGGCCTGATGTTTTATCAGTGGCTCCATCCTGAGATTTTAGAAGCTGAAAAAGATGAGGACGAACAGGCAGAAGAAAGACTAGAGCAAGACCCGTACCTCGATGAAGTCTTTGAAGTATCAGAAGAGATTGCCCCTGAACCAATTGAAGTTATGGGCGGCGCCGATGCTGTAATGGCGGCCGTAATGGGCGCCTGGTTAGGCTGGGAAAAGCTAGCAATTGCCATACTGGTGGCCTTTGTGGTGGGGGCCCTGATGGGGGCAGTCTATCTCTTTGATGAACTGCGCAGCGAAAAGCTCTTGGGCAAAGCTCTAAAACCAGCCGCAATCGGCTTCGGCATAATGACAGCCATTCCACTATTAGCCGTAATTGCCATCGTCTGCTATTTCAAACCTGATGTTAACCCTCTCCTCAACCCGTCAATCTACATCTTCTGCGCCGCCATGGGTACCGCTGGCGGCACCTTTGGCATCCTCACCTCTGGTGTGCGCGTCTCCAAAACCTTCCCCTTCGGACCAGCACTTGCTATTGGCGCCGCCTACGCAATGTCAACAATTTCTCTAATAAAAGACGGGGGCTTTATCAAGCCTGGGGCATAATATGAATGGCCTCTGGTAGGTCAGCTGGGAGTACAAAGTGTTTAGTTTCGGCAAGAAAAAAGGGGCCATGCTTGGCCTCGACATAAACAGCGACAGCACGACCTTAGTTCAGCTGGACAAAACCAAGTCTGGCATTGAGGTACAGCGTTTTGCTTGCCAACCAACACCCCCTAATTGCATCAGGGAAGGCCTAATTACTGACCCTGTTACCATGGGTCAGCTTGTAGACGATTTGCTCAAAGAAGCGCAAATACCAACCAATCAGGCCCCCATAATCAACGTTTCAGTGCCAGCCCAAGCCGTTGTTATCAGACTGATGCCAGTGCCCGTAGGCATGCCCCCAGAAGAATTAGCCGACGTCGTTACCCAAGAAGCAACTAACCACGTACCCTTTCCTATCACTGAGGCCAATCTCGACTGGTGCCAAATGAATGCCACCGAGCGCACCGACCCGGATGGTGTGCGCCGAGTTGATGTTATTCTCTCAGCCATTCAACATTCAATTGTCGAATCATACTGGCGCATGGCTGACGTAGCCGGGGTCAAGCTCGGCAGAGTTGAGGTTTCTTCACTCTCAGTCATACGCGGCCTTGCTCTAGCGGGCTATTTGGGCTCATCGGGCCACCTATCGTTAGTGGTAAACATCCGCCAGGACGCCACCGACATCAATATCGTGCGCAGCGCCATGCCTCTCTTTGGTCGCTCAATCATTCTTGGTGTAGAAGCTCTCACCGAAGCCATTGCCCGCAGTCTAGATTTATCCTTCGACCAGGCCATGGAAATATTGCCTGATGTGCCGGTCTTCAACATCACCCCGGCCGATGCTCGCTTGGGTCAAGCAGGGCAAGTGGCCCGCACCATATTTAGTGACATCGGTGATGAGCTGAATAAATCGGTCGAATTTTATCGCTCACAAGTCGGCGATGTCAAAATTGATCAAGTGATTCTGACCGGACCGGGCTGCATGATGCCCAACATCGACGAGTATTTCACCAGCAAGCTTCGCATCAAGACCATTCTCGGCGACCCCATGCGCGACATGCTCGTAGACGAGAGCAGAGTCAGCCCACGCATGCGCCCGATTTTAGCGGCTCTAATTGGCTCATCAATTGAACCGACCTGGAACCCATCAATTACAGTAGACCTGGATCTAAACAAAGAAGGGCGGCTACCGCTTGCCCTTGACTTAACCCGCACTCAAAATATTCTAGATGAACCGCCACCCACTCCTGGCTGGTTCAAGCCTACTCTCATTTATTCTTTCAGTGTCTTACTACTGTCACTAGCTTCGTGGATGTACTTTGCCAACTTTGATGTGCCCCAGGCACAAAAAGAAATTGAAGTTACCAATGCTCTCATCACCGACGGCAACCGCAAGCTGGCAGACCTCAAGCGTCTGAGACAAGACAACGAAGTACTAGAGCGGCGCAAACAGGTTCTCGACAGGCTGGTTGGTGGCGGCAAACATTGGAGTGGCTACCTAGAGGCCGTGCGCGACAATACCCCCAAAGGACTGCAAATCAATCAGCTATCGCTCAATGATAGCGAACTCAAGCTTGAAGGCGCTGCCTTAGACTTCAGCACAGTTTCAAACTTATCAATCAATTTAGGCTCCTCCAATCTGCTCAGCGACGCCAACATCGAGTACGCCCTGCGCCCCGATAAAAACCCAGATCGAGTAACTTTCTGCGTGCTATCAAAACTGGCCCAAGACAAAGTCACAGTGCCTGGTACTAACATTATTGAAAAACCAAACACCGCTACGGTTAGACCTAGCTCTCTCATCAGTAGCAAAAATACAATAAGCACCATCGAGGTGAGCCAATGAAAATGACTCCCTTCCAGCGCAATGTGCTTACTTTTGGTCCCCTTACTCTAGGTGCGACCATTCTATGCGCCATGACTTATCCGGCCTATCTTGACTCAGAACGCGAGCATACAGATCTGGCAGCGAAGAAAAAAGAATATCAAGAAATCACTCAAAAAATGTCTGAGCGCGACCGCCTCGACAACCTCAAGCGCACCCTTGAAGGTGATATCAATTCATTGCGCAACTCAGTGCCCAAGGCACCTTATCTCGACTTGCTCATGCTCGATTTAGAACGCATGGCTGGCGAAAGCAAAGTCAACATTCTTGCTCTTGAACAGCCCGAGAAAGCGAGCGGACCAAGCGAAACTAACGACCTAGAAGAGATGCTGAAGCCAATCAGGCCAAACCAATCGAAAGTGTTACCTCAGCTAAAACCATTTGTCGCGCCCACCCCAACCACTAGCAATGCCAAACCAGCAGAAGCACCTAACCCACTAGGCTTAAAACAAGTAACAAAACGCCTGTTCGTCACTGGTGAGTATCAAGACCTGATTGCTTTCGTTAAGCATCTAGAGACCTACCAACGCGTTATTTCACTGAAAGATTTATCTGTAGCAATTGCTGCCAGCGACAACACAGCCTCAAAAAATGCCGCGGCTGAACGTGCTCAAAAGCTAAAGCTGACAAAACCGGTAATGTCATTCCTCCTTAACGTCTATTATTTGCCATGAGAGTTGACCTATGAGACTAGCTCTAATACTCATATTTGGCTTGATAGCAATCTCGGCAACTTATGCCTGGAGTAATCTTTCTTCTGGTCAAGCTCAAGCTAATAAAATTGAACAAGTAAGCAAAATTGCAGAAGGCAATAAGATTGCTCAATTTAAAACAATAGCCACCCCAACTAATGTCAATTCAAATTCTAGTTCAACTTCTACCCCTACACACACGGTAAAGCCTTCTGCCAATGCCGCATCCACTACCGCCGCTTCTGGCAGTGCTGCTGGGCCAGCGGGACAAGCAGGAATGATCGGCCTCACGAATGCTACTGGCACTGCTGAAACTCCACCTGCTGTCATCGATGGTCACGCCACTACCCTTGATGCCGCAAGAATTACCGCTCGCTCCAGCGCTGGCAAAGCTGACCCTTTTACACCTCTTGATCAAGTGATTAAAGAAAACGAACCGAAAAAAGCAGCGACAAAAATACCAGCTACCGCCACAGGCCTAACGGTACCACCGCCACCGCCAAGTGTAATCAACCCCTTTGGCAGCCACGATGAAATCCGCCCAGGGCAACTCAACAGCGGTTTAGATTTAGGCGAATTACCGATGCCACCAGACAACGCCGGTATCAATCACAAAGTTGAGCTAGTGGGAATTGTCGGCGACAGAGCAATATTTGCCATTAAAGACAGCCTCCTGAGAAGGCGCCACCACTGGCCAAGAACCTTTACTCTTGCAATCGGACAGTCATTCGAGAACTTGAAATTGAAAGCTATAAAAGATGAAAGTGCCTTGGTTGAAGAAAACGGCCAAACCTTCAGCAAGCAAATGCCAGTAATAAAATAACCAACAATTGAGGGGCTCATGCAATCGATACAACACGCTATTTCAGAATCAATGAGACTGATCGCAGCAATTGAAGCTGGTACATTGAGCAAGCCTGAAATAACCAGCCAAGTGTCGCAATTGTTCAGCAATGAAGTTTCAGCTCGTGGCTTCATGGCCGCATTAGGCACAAGCAATGTAGTGCTTTCGGGCGAAGCCAACGAGGGCCTCTTGGACGGCCTGCGTCAGCACCAAGATGTAGCCTACGATCTTTTAGTCAAGAACATCATCATGTCGGCCAGCGCAGTGGTCAATCATGCCGAAAATGGCAAACCCGAGCAGCAAGCAGAATCTGAACGCGTTACCGAGCGCTGTGTTGAAATTGCCAAAGAACTAAAAGACCCGTCGCTCATTGCCAAAGTAGAAGAAGTGCTGGCAGCCATTCACCACTTCGAAGAAGACCCAAAAACCAAGCATGATACCCATGCCATCTGGTTCAACTTCTTTGAGCGCTGGGGCTACGAAGGCCGCCATCTGCAGGCAGCAAAGCCACATGTAGCAAGCTTGCTGGAAAGATTGAAAATGTAGCGGCCGCGCTATGCCCGCTCTTCCAGCAACTCAAGATCATAGGTGTGTAAGTTAAACCAGTCACCCCTAAAGAATCCACCCATGGCGTACAAAAAATCGAATTTAGCTTTGAATCGACATATCAACACAACCGGGCTTTCCGACTTAATCTCTAGAGCCAACACAGTTGAGTCACTAGCCCAGCTTTTTGCCTGCACGGTGTGCCACCCTGCAGACAAAACAAACTCGTTTAGTTGACCAGGTTTGATTGCCCCAGCCTTCACCTCATCAATGAAAATTGATACCGGCATCATAAAATTTGTTAGTTGTCGTACCCTAGAAACCTTTACACAACCACTATCCATGAAACAGCCTCGGCAAAACTTTCGGGCCAATAGTAGCCTAAATCAGAGTGCCATATCAACAGCGGCAAAATTCCGACAAGTCAATCTTTGGAGCCAGACTGCACCTTCACTAGTTCTGTCTTCTTTACTCCAGGTTTTTCATTAATCAACTCTGAAGTCGGCTTACTGGTCGGTGGGTTGAAGGGAGCAAGTGCAACAGCTTCGCCTGTGGCAATTGACACCTGGATTGCTTCAATAATGCGAATGTCTGCCAGACCTTCAAAACCAGATGGCCTTGGCTCATCTCCGCAGAGTACACAACCACTAAAGTGAATCAGCTCTGGGGCGAACTGGTCTCTTTTTCCAGTTACAAGCGTATGTTCGCGTTTGCCTTCTTTAAGCTCAAATCCAGTTTCATCAGCATACTCGTACGCTGGGTCAACTCGAATACTACCTTTGGTGCCCACGACTTCATAGTGAGAAACTTGCTGACAGCCAAAACTACAGACGAACGATGCAATTCTGTCATTGGGGAACTTCATGATTACGGCTACTGATTCGTCAATCTCTTCGAAGCGAAAATCTGTTCCACTAGTAGCCAAAGCCACTAGTTCAATAGGCTCTTCTTGAAAGACGTAGCGGGCGGCGTTTATGCAGTAGATACCAATATCATACAATGGCCCACCACCATGCTCTCGCTGTGTACGAATATTTTCTTCGCGGACTTGCAGAGTGAAAGAAGAATTGAAAAGTTTGGGAATGCCTATCTTGCCCAGTTCAAGAGCCTCAACTGTCCTCATGTTGGTGCGCTCAAAGTGCAAGCGGTAAGCCACCATTAGTTTGACATTGTTAGATTTTGCCGCGGCAATCATCTGTTTGCAATCGTCTTTTAAGGTGGCCATCGGCTTTTCACAGAGCACATGAATACCAGCATTGGCGGCTGCAATAGCGTATTTTTTATGCATGTCATTGGGCAAAGCAATATATACAGCATCAAATGTATTGCTTCTTAAGGCCGTCTCGTACTCATCATATGAGAAACAGTTTTTGACACCATATCTTTCAGAGAGTTCATGAAGCTTGTCGGGATCACTGCTTATGAGAGCAGTCAATTCGGAATTCTCAGTTGCATGCTCAAAAGCTGGTAATACGGCCACTTGAGCAATGTGACCAAGGCCAACCACTGCATATCGAACTCTAGACGACTTCATTTCTTCACCTCGGTGTTGTTTACCTCGCTGACTGGACTGAGCGCCAAAGGTTCCCGCAAATACCTATAACAATTAGGCCACAGGTTACTTCTGGATCTTTGAGCGTTCACGAGCCTCAATCTCCGAGAGCTTCTCCAACTGAGAATTCACTGAGCTGAATGCTTTACTCACAGCCGATGTCAGTGCCCCTTGAGTCGTGCTCGTGCCTGCCATCACAAGAAAAAGCCAGCAAGGTGCGATGTATGCCACCCGAGAACGAAACCACCGGCTCGACTGGAAGAGAAAGATTACTGACGCGAAGAATAGGAACAGAAAGAAGTAGCCAAGGCTGTCAGGGTTTCCAAATACACATGCAACAAGCACAAAAAAGACTGAAAAGAACAATGGATAAATCCAAACAATCAAGGCGAACCAGATTGGTGGGGCATCAAAAAAGCGGAAGGCTTCTTCCGTTACTTTCCCGCGATTAGAAGGTTGATCGTCCATGTATCTATTGTCCCAGAAACTTAGAGCCCATTTCAGGAAAAGCCCTATTGATTTTCGCTGCGCCCAGGCGCACAATCTTGCTCCGGCTTCGCGAGGTGGTTATGGGCAAGCATTATAGACAGGGAGATGTGCTCGTAGAAGCTGTAGAAGAGCTTCCAGCAAGCGCCATTGAGCAAGAGCCTGGAGAAAGAATTATTCTAGCCACTAGTGAAACCACCGGGCATGCCCACGCAATCGCCAGCAGTGACGCCCGTGCGTTCCAGGCGCAAGGTATGCTCTATATAGAGGTACTGGCACAGACTGAGCTTAAACACGATGAGCACGTACCGGTCAAACTATCACCAGGTATCTACCGAGTGAGGCGACAGCGAGAGTACCTGCCTGAGGGTCCAAGCATTGTTAGGGACTGAGAACCAGATTGAGAAAAGTCTCGTAACCGCAGCACAATTGCGTAATTACGCCAGCGCGCTGATGCAGCGCATTACCAGCGGCGGCAAACGGCCCCGCAAAGAAGTCGAGGCGTCAATTGCCGACGTTTATAAAAGCATAGGTCTGGACACTCCGACAGTGGTCTGGTGCCGCAGCCCACGCGAAATAAGCGCCTTGATTCGGCTACTGCGCATTCTTATAATTCAGCAACAGCGCAAGCCCGAGGGCGAGGCTATAGAAGCCTTTCTCAAAGCCATGAAAGGGCATCAGAACCAGCCTGAGTTTAAGGAACTGATGTGCAGCTTCACCCAGCAAATTAATTTCAATACAACGCGCCCAACCACCTTCGGTCAAAGCATCCACGGTAAGCTCACGAGCTATCTGATCCGCGACCTCTCAGCGGAGCTGAGCAGCACTTTTGACAGCGGATGCAACATTGATAGCAGACTTCAAATCGAGTCGACTTTGCGGGCAAGCCTGCGTCAGCGCTTAGATGCAATCAAAGATTTCATGGTCACTAATGGCTACATGAGAGCATCAAAGACCAAAACAATTGAAACCACACTAAAAAAAATATTGCAGCATTTAACGGAGACATCTGAGCCGCAAGACAGTAATAGCGATGTGAGCAAGATAGATTTCTTCGAGAGTTGGGGCGCTTGGGACTTCTACTGGATAGCAGCTTACGAGTTTGCGCAGGTGGCACCAGAACTGAACTTCAAAGCCACAAACAGAGAGAGCGAACTGAACAACTGGCTCACAATGCTAGACGGCGCCCTAGCCTACCAACTATTTGAAAACTTCGCCTTTATCTGTGAGCATCCAAAGTTATTTCTAACTGATGAGCGCGGCAACTTACACAACTCTGCCGGACCGGCCTTGTGCTTTGCCGACGGAGACAAGTATTTTGCCTGGCATGGTTGCCTTGCGCCAGACTGGGTTATAGAAAGAAAACGCTTCATCACACCAGCACTTATCGATCGACAAAACAATGTAGAGATGCGTCGAGTTCTAATAGATATTTACGGATGGGAGCGCTATCTCAAGAATTCTCGCTTAAAGAAACTGCACCAAGACAAATACGGTGTGCTCTACTGCAAAGATCTCGGCGGCCGCTACCGGCAGTCTATCTTTGTTGTGGAAGTGCTTAATGCAACACCAGAGCCTGATGGAAAGAAACGCCGCTATCTCTTGCGAGTTCCACCGAATATGAAAACAGCAAAAGAAGCAGTGGCATGGACATTTGGCATGAGAGAAGAAGACTACAACCCTGATTTTGAATCATAGCCAGCCTCTGTGGCATTAAGTCAAAAACAAAAGCTCATTTCGGTGGAGCGCTTCTAACCGGCGCAAATAGCTCTTCCTCTTCTTGCACCTGGCGAATCACTTTTCCAATCGGAGCAACAGAGCCAGTCATAGTCAAAGTCATAATCTCTTTGTCGATAGCTGCCTGCTGCTGACGAAGCTTCTCGCCGATGGGAGTGCGATAGAAAGCGATGATCTCTTTCAAATCTTGCTCGCTGAAATATTTGTCGTAGACACTGACAAAAGTATTCTCCATAACTTGCGGTAGCTCTTTGTTTTGCATAAAGAGATCACCTGTGCGCTGAGTCATTCGATCAACGCTCTCCTTCGCGTCTTCCACCATTGCTTTCTGCTGCATAGTCGTAAGCTGCGGAATTTTAGGACCATTCGGAGCATTAGGAGCAATCCGCGATACCATTCCAGATACCGCAGCTGGAACGCTCCCAGATACTTGCTTAGTAAGCGCTGGGAGCTGTGCTCGCACTAGACCCATAATCTCTCCAAACCCTGAACCGAAATTAGGGCTCCTACCAGACAGTTGCATGTATTCCAGAATGAGAGCCCTTTTCGCCGGAGATACGCGGGCGCTGGCAGCAGCTGCACTGGCTGCGGCATCGTCAGAAGCTGATGATTGATTCAATAGCTCAGGAGGAATCGGCGGCGGTGGGGGCGGCGGCGGCATCTGCGCACTAGCAGACAAGACTCCAAGGTGAAGGACTACCAGCAGCACACAAACATTGATTGAACGCATTTTTCCTCTCGGATGTTTTGAATTGAACAAGAAGACAAGAGTTTGAAGCAAGCGACGGTCAGCCGCTCTGTGGGTAACTTCGTCCATCAAAAACTGGTGTGAGTAGAACTCTCTTTTTGTGAATACACACCACCTGGGCGACAAAATCAAAACCCACTTCCAGCTTTGCAGTCGTCTTTATGAACCCAGGTAGGTTCGTCTTTGGTATTTTGACAATGTAACCACCTTGCTCCGGTTCGACAACGCGACAAACGAACTTCTCACCAGATCGAAGACGCTCATCGTCACCTCCGCCTACTGCTACACGGGTTCTCACACTTCACCGCCTAAATTTGCGCAGGAGAATGGAGCTTTCATCGATCACCGCATTTTCTCAGCAGACTATCGCACTGCTTTTACTATATCAGCACGATCCCCACGGCCAACAATTACCATGGTGGCATAGTTGATAAAGAGCCCATGCTCGACAATTCCAGGTATCTTCTCCAACTGCCCGGCAAGCTCTGCCGGTTTATCAATTAGTCCAAAATTACAGTCGAGTATGTAGTTACCTTCATCGGTGATGAAGGGCTGACCGCTAGGGAGCAGCCGCAATTGCCCGTCACCACCAAGGTTCGCTACCTTGCGCTGCACCAGAGGCGAAGCAAATTGAATCACTTCGATAGGCACACGAAACTTGCCCAGTTTTTCTACGACCTTATGCGAGTCTACAATAACAATAAACTTGGAAGCAGATGATGCAACAATTTTCTCTCTTAGCAGCGCGCCACCACCGCCTTTGATCAAATCGAGTTTGCCGTTTACTTCATCGGCACCATCAATTGCTAAATCGCAGACTGTATTGTATTCAAAATCTGTCAGCTCTATACCTAGCTCACGAGCCAGTTTAGCTGTTGCCTCAGAAGTGGGAATCCCTTTAATTCGCAGGCCTTCCTTCACCCTTCGAGCCAGTGCTTCGAGCACAAAAGCGATAGTAGAACCAGTGCCCAAGCCAAGAACCATATTGTTCTCAACAAACTCAACTGCTTTTTCTGCAGCAATACGCTTTTCTACTTCAACAGTTGATGCTGGCATTTTGGTTCTCGATTTTAAAGGCACAAGCTACTTACTATGAGGAGTGCCTAAGTAAGGAAACACGCTCAAAGTGTCAGTATGCGGCGAAAGACCATCGGGCGGAATGTCACCTTTTGACAGGAAGGAAAGCCTGGCATTGATAACATCATCTAAGAATGTGCGGCCATTGGGATAGCCCGCTGGTTTGCTCGGATCAAAATTCAACATATCAGGAAGAATGCGGCTTTCATTGATAGCAGCAATTGCTTCTTCTCTGGTGTAATTGCCGGTATGCCCCATCAGATGCACAAAGAGCTCTAACCAGCGTTTGTAATCATTGACTGGTTCACTAGCGTTGTATTCTTCTTTGGTCTCATCTGTATTAAAGAAGCTACTAACCGATGGATGCCCAGCTCTATCTACATGCTCGAGCTTGCCGTCCTTGCGCACGCTGCAACGGCCCCAAATGCGAATTTCAGGATTAGCCTGTAGCTCACTAGTAGGCAGCTCAATGACGATAGCGAAGACATTGGCCTCGGTATTGGAATCGACGCCAGTCCAAGGTGACTCACCGCCCAAGTGTGGTGCTGTAAAGTTGCGACCACCAGAAGTATCAAAGAGATTCTTGATACCTTCATAATCAAAGAAGAAGGCATCACTGCGGCTGCCGGCAAAGAATGTGTAATCTCCAGCCTTGACGATATTGGGCGTGGGGCCAAACGACACTTCTGCATCGGCAATGATCTTTGTGCCGACAGCTTCCACCGATTGGGCTTCTTCCCCTTTGGCCACATAGACACTGACCGTCTGTTTGCCATCTTTGGGCTCAGAGAAAACATAGCTAAAGGCAATGTCGTTCAATAAATCGCCATTGTTGTCGATAGCCAAGCGGTAAATGGCGTCAGGATGCAGGGCATCAGCCGAAGGATTGGCATTAAGTATGAGAACAGTTCTGTTTGGGTCAGCGGGAGACTGAAAGGCGTAAAGGTCACAGAGATCGAGCCGCTGATCGCCAAGGGGTGGGCCCAGACTTAGTCCTGTGAAATGGTTCGACATTAATTTCTCCTTGGCAATCATGAGCCGGTCGGCCCGTAAATTATGCCTCAAAACCACTGTGAATTAGATGCTCACAAGTTGAAAAATTGATTTACGGGGAAGAATAATAAAAGCAAAGAGGCTCAATATATGACCGACAGAACAGATACGAGCCAGGAAGCGGCTGTCAGCAAATTTAATGCTGCCCCTGAAAGCCTTGATACCGGCAGCAAAAAGCTTGACGGCCAAGACGGCCTGCACCAGGAATTTCATGCCCTCTCACAAGTCGGGGCAAGTCGAAGCGACCTCGCCAACCAGGGCAAGAGTCAAACACTTGACACTCCCTCTCTACCACCCCTTTCCATCGACGGGCCAGAGGCGAAGACTGCCCCCGAGTCCACCCCTGAAGCAACCCCTGAAACAACCGACCAAACCGTCGGCTCCACCGAGTCCTTCACACTCGAAGTTAAATTGCCCGGTCAGTTCAGTATTCGTGGGCAAGAGCGCTACCTCGATACGGAAGCAGCGAAACTCACAAGTGTGAATATGGAAGCTGATGGTAAACCAGCCGAAGCCGCTGCAGCCGAAGAAGTACCAGCAAGCCCCGTACCAGAAGACCTCAAAGCAATCGTTGGCCCAGAGAGAGAACAAGAATTTCGCCAGGCTTTTGAGCTGATGGACCGCTTCGATAAGAGCGTTAACGAAGAGGTGCTGCAGCCTGGAATTAAGAAGTTCACCGAGATGCTCGACCAGGCCGAACGCGACATGCCGAAAGAAAAGCTCGATGCCCTCGAAGCCGAGCGCAAGAAGTATGGCTTAGAGCTTGAAGCCTACAACGAAGCCAACCAAGAACCTTCGCCCGATAGCCCGCCGACTATGCAGAATTTGCTCTATCATGCGCCGCCGGAGCGGGGCAAAGAAATGAAAGAATTTGACCGCACCGTGCAAAAAATTACTGCTGCCGTTGGCAAAGAAATGGCCGAAAACATGCAGGCCGTCGGTGCTAAATTCAACAAAGATGGTGGGGCATTAAATTCCGCCGATGATCTAGTGCAAGAGTATTACCAGCGCAAAGAAGATTTAACTCCGCGCCCTGAGCCCGAAGTTCAGCTTCAAGAAGCCTAACTAATTTAGAATTTCAGATAATTAGGATTTGAGATAAAAGGACAATTTGACACTTAAATCGCTCTTATTGCTGGCCGCAGTTTCCTTTCTCGCAGCAGGCCAAGACAATTTGGCCTTAGCCAATCCAAAAGCCAAGGAAATATTGGTTTTCGCCAAGCTAGAGCGTCTCTCAGTCAAACCCATACTGGGCCCACGTGCTGGAAGATTCGACAGCGCCGGAGCCTTCAATCCAGCCGCTACTTTGTTGCCGAATGGCAACACGGTCTTGCTCTATCGCGGTCAAGACGAAGGGGGCGTTTCGCGCATTGGCTACGCCGAAAGTAGCAATGGCATTGATTTTGTCGCCGATGACAAGGCGGTAATAGCACCGAATCTTGACGATGATAAAGATGGCGTTGAAGACGCCAGGCTAACTAGAGACTTCAAAAACAATGACAACAGCAATAAAGACAAAAACTGTTGGTTGGCCACAGCCACGGCTTACAGTAAAGCCACTGATGCCGCCCAGCTAGTCAGCTATCGATCTCTACCAGGAGATTTGCACCGCTGGCAAAGAGTTGCTGTCTTGGTGCCAGCCACAACCGCTCCAAACAAAGAGGGCTGGAACATTCACTGGACCAAATCTGGTGCCATAGTTGTGGACAGCAAAGCACGGCCAATCAAGATCAATAATAAATACTGGATGTATTACATGGCCGATGCTCGAAGCAACATTAATGGCGTCAGCAAAATAGCCCCTGATCAAATGGGTATTGCCCGATCAGATGACGGCACAAAATGGCAAGATGCGCTCGGGAGGCCGATACTGCCTCATCGCCCAGGGCAGTTTGATTCTAGAGTAGTAGAGCCCGGCCCTCATCCAATCATTACTAAAGATGGCATACTGCTGCTCTACAATGGTGGCGATGACACTCTTACATATCGCACGGGCTGGGCTCTTTTCGACAAAAAAGATCCAACTAAACTGCTGGCGCGCTGCAACAGCGACATATTTGCACCAGAGTTAGCCTGGGAAAAGAAAAATGCCTCAAACATCGTGCACCAGGTGCCAAATGTTGTCTTTGTCGAAGGCATAGTGCCACACAAGAAGGGTTATTGTGTTTACTATGGCAGCGCCGATAGCTATGTCGGAGTAGCCTACACTAAGCTAGAATCTATCCCTAAGCCTGCCTTACGGTAGGCTTAGAGGCCCAACGCACCCAGAGAATGAAGAGCAGTTGCAAGGGCAAGCGACCATACAAAATAGCTGGTGGAATCTCTTTAAACAGCTGCGGGTTCAAAGCCATATTTATATTGGCAGGAAAGACCGCGATCAACAAAGCAATCAAGCCAATACCAGCAGCAGCTCGCAGCTTTGGCCAGGGCGCCAGTAAGCCCACTCCCCCAAGTATCTCAAAGACACCACTAATGAAAACAAGCTCTAAGGGATAGGGCAAATATGGTGGCATCGCCCGCATAAAAACAGCCGGATGAACAAAATGCATCACCCCAGCAAAGCTGAAGAATAAAGCAAGCAAATAGATTGAGACGGTCTTTGTTTTCAAGTCTTAGCGACCTCTGTACGCTCCGCAGACCTAATAGCAAAGATCATAATTGCCAGACCAGCAAGGCCAGTGACAACACCAATTGCCAGCTCGCCGCCGCCAATCTTTTCTTTCAATTGGACAGCGATAAAAACAGAAAGCATGTTATGACCAGCATGCAGCAACATGCAAGGAAAGACAGAGCTCGTGCGAATTGCCAAAAATGTGAGCACACAACCGAGCAAACCAGTGGGGAGGAAGCGCAAAAGACTCATGTGAAAAGCACCGAACATTCCGCCCACAGTGAGCACCCGGCGCATGGTCGAAAACCGCTTGGGCATGAGCGAGAGTATAACGCCACGAAAGAGCAGCTCTTCACAAATTGCTGGCATTACCCCGAGAACCAAGAGCAGCAGCCAGAGAGGCTGAGTATTCAAGCCCATATACTCTTCCATCAGCTTACTTAGAGCTGCACTTCCGGGAACAAGCTTGGTGAAGATAGTGGCTAGCAATCCGGCTAACAGCACCGAAAGCGGTGCCAGCATCAAGGCTCCCACCAGGGTGAGAATTCCCCCTTTAGGCATATGCAAGCGCAAGACAGCCCGACTTGGTAGCTTGAGCCAAAACAGGGCGAGAAACAATCCTGGCAACAATATAACCAGAAGCTGTGTCAAAGCCATGCCCAGCAGATGGTGCTTAAGCACGAGTATCTGAGAGAGATAAAACATCAACAGAAAAACAGTACTGCATAAGAAAAATAGTTCTTTACCAAAGTTCTGTTCAATAAAACGACGGCTGGGAGATTCTTCGATGCCAAACAAAATATCTTCGCGGTCCACCACCGGGGCAACTACGGCACAGAGCGTCACCGCAAAAACTGCAGAAACAAAAGCAGCTATAAACATATAGAGTGGGGCGATGCGACCAGAGAGAGCGTCATCCATAGCCACAATTGAATTGAGAAAAGGTACGAAGGCGCACGGCCCATCAATGTGAACTTCACCCAGCGCCATGACCGACAGTGGAATAGTAGTAATTAGCATCAACGGCAACATATAGGCTTGTGCTTGCTGTACGGTTCTAGCAAAGGTGGCTAGAGCCATGGCTGAAGCTGCCATAGAAAGACAGAGAGGCAGCATCATCAAGCTGACCAAAAGCACGCAGGGCAGAGGCAATTGCACAGCTAAAGGTGAATCGAGCTGACTGGCGAGAGTGGCGGGCAAGAAAGAAAAATACTTGATTTGTATAAACTGAGAGAGATAGAAGCCGGCAAGAGTAGACATCACCACGGCAAACGAACTAACAGTAATCGCGGCCAGCTTGCCAATAAACAGATGGCTGCGCCGCACGGGAGTCGATAGCAGGGCTTCAAGGGTGCCCCGCTCACGCTCACCAGTGATGGCATCAAGCGACGGGTAAATCACCCCCATAAAGGCCTGAAAAACGAGAATTAGCACCAGCATGCTCTGCACAAAAGGGCTGGCGGCAAACATTTTATTTGTCGAGGAGACCACAAATGGATATACAGTCTCCGGGCGAATCAAAGCAATATTCGCCAACTTGCTGCGCTCGTTGACCACGTATTCTTTGTAGTATTCAAGAACGGCTCGCAGACGAGCAGCACAGCTAGCGGCCCGGGCGTATTTGCCGTCATAGTAAATTGCCAAAGTCGGAATCTGCGCCTTTGCATCAGTACTAAGTAAATCGGAAAAATCTCCAGGTACAGAAATTACAGCATCTACTTTCTTTTCAGATAGAGCTTGCTCCTTAGAAAGTTCTCCTAGAGGTACCACAAGAAATTCTTTATGGCCTTTGAGATATCCTGCAACCGGGCCAGGTGGGGAGGCAAAAGCGACAACAAAATGCTCGTTCAATTCATGCTGAACTTGACCAGCAGCAATAATTGGAACACCGATAGTAAAAAGCGGCCCAATAAAAATACTAAAGACGATCATGGGCAAAAGCGAGCGATAGTCGCGAATACCTTCAAGCATCTCTTTGATAAAGACAAGCTTGATTTGAGCAAAATCAATAGACTTATTTAGCCAATTCATATTTACGCACCAGAGCCATAAACACTTCTTCTAAATAGGTTTCACCGGTCAAAGCCCTTAATTCAGATAAGGTGCCTTGAGCTAAAATCTTGCCATCATTGATAATACCAATGCGATCACAGAGCTTTTCAGCTTCTGACATGATGTGGGTGCTGAAGACAATACATTTTCCCTCACCTTTAGCTTGTTTGATAAACTCATGCATCGACTGAGTAGCTAGAACATCAAGACCAGTAGAGGGTTCATCAAAGATCATTAGCTTAGGGTCGTGAATAATTGCTCTAGCAATTGAAACTTTCTGCTTTGTCCCTTGAGATAGTTTGCCACAACGAGCATCAGCGAACTGCTTAAAATCAAGGGCAAGAAAGAGACTCTCAATCTTTTCTTTCAAGGCAGGCTCGGCTACGCCACTGAGGCGGCCAAAATAAGTGAGAATCTCACGGGGAGTAAGACGTTCATACAGGCCGGTTGATGAGGACAAGAAACCCATGGCTCGGCGGGCGGCATCAGGGTCTTGAAAAATATCAATATCGCCAAGGTGAGCACTGCCTGAGGTGGGTTTGAGAATAGTAGAAATGACACGTAAGGTGGTGGTTTTTCCGGCACCGTTAGGGCCAAGCAATCCAAATATTTCGCCTTGACCCACCTCAAAAGAAATCTCGTTGCAGGCGAAGAACTCTCCACGGGCTGGTTCATAGAAGCGCTTACACAACTTTTCAACATGCAACTTCATGCGCTAGTTTCCTTTTTAGAAAATCGGCGAGCAAAAGAATCGGCTTTGCGGCCGAAATAGGCACCAGGGTCAACCTGCTCAAAGAGAAATATTCTCGCTAGAGCTAGAGAAACGAAACTGACAAACAAGCTTACGGCAATTACCACAATGAAAGTGTAGTTAAATGGAACGCCGCTGAATATGGCCTTGAGCATCAGTGTGCAATTTAAAATCGGCACCCACATCATTCGGCTATTCAATTCTAGGTTAGGAAAAAGAGCACATGGTGGCAATAACAAAATGATGAGCAAGGGGAAGGTCGTCCATTGCTGAGCCGAGCGCACCGTTCTACAAAAGCTTGTGGCAAAAATCATCAAGGCCGAGATTAAGACAGCAAGCAACAAATAGCAAGCAACAAGGCCAAGTGTTTGAGCCACATTGAGGTTAAAAACTAAGTGATCGCTAGAGAAACGGGGAAATAATTTCGCCTGCGAGAGCACTAAAGCCGCCACAGAATACATGCTAACAAAATTAACGAGACCAGAGACCGCAGCAAAGGTAGTTACAGCAGCGACTTTTCCGAGCATGATCATAGAACGAGAAACGGGCAGAAGGCACGATGTCTCGATGGTGTTACGCTCAAACTCTTCAGCGGTTACGGCAATCGAAGGATAAGCAGCGCCAAGGCCGAGCATAAGCAAACTAAAAATCAAAAGACACAGGGTGGCCGATATATTCTCGAGCTTGTTCAGTCGGCTGCGCCCATCCGGAGACCCAGCTATCTTCTGGGTACTGCCGCTAGCGGTAATGTTTTGCGAAACAATGGCAAAACCTTGTGAGTTCTCCTTAGCTAATCCCTTACTGGCGAAAGCCTCAGTCAATTCCTGTAAATAGGCACTTTTCAAATTGTCGTTAATGGTCGTCGCCAGTGTGGCCACCTTGAGTAGCTGGTTCACACGCAGCTCAACATAGTCGGCCTTACGAGTAATGACAGCATCGACCTTGCCCTCAGCCAGGTCTTTTTCGGGCTGGGCACACTCTACTTTTTTGAAGTGTTTACGCTTTTGCAAAATCGCATCGATTTGTTCCAAGCCCTTATCGCTTGGGCCGCTGACAGCGTAAGTGATGTTTTTATCGCGGTCGGAATCGGCCTTAAACATCACCAGTTCAGCAGAGCCGACAAGCAGAGCCGGATAAAGCAAAGCCGGAACGACAAAAGTGTAGATAAAGACGTCTTTGTCACGGAAAGAATGCCTGAGATCCTTCCGGTAAACTTCTTTGAAAACCAGCCACAGTTGAGCCAGAGAATTATGAGACAGTGAAGTATTGGCAGAAATGACACATTACTCCGGGTACTAGTAATTAACTACCCAGAATTTGCCCATATTACTGTTCCGGCGAGGCTGTTCAGGCTAATAGGGCCCTGCTACTGCTGGCGCTTGTTTACGTTAAGGTGGTGAATTGCCCCGCCGGTAACAAGGCGGCTGTAATCTTGTGGAGTGTTGACATTAAAGTAAGCCGGTAGCCCTTCTTCACTCTCTTCAGCAATTTCAAATGTGGCCGAATTGAGACCAGAAAGAAAATCTTTGAGCGACAAATCGCCATTGAATAGTGATTCTTCTAAAGGCTTGATGCAATTCTTAGAATAAACTCCGAGCAATGGCTCGATGCCGTCTTCATGAGAAGCGACCACCACATCGTGCTCGTGGCGCTGTCCCACCAACTGGCGAATCAATTTCGGTTCAACCAGAGGCATGTCGCAGGCAATAACAAAAGCATGAGGGTATTGAGCCACTAACAAGCCAGAAAGAATTCCGCCTAGAGGGCCGCGGTAAGGAAGAATATCTTTGACCACGTCGACTTCAAAATCTTCGAAAGTTTCAGGTTCGTTGGCAATTAAGAAAGTCTCGGCAAAAAGGTCTTGCACAACACTCAAAATGTGGCTAATCATGGTGGTGCCGCCGTATGGCAAGAAAGCCTTGGGCCGCCCCATACGCTTAGATTTGCCGCCGCATAAGATTAAGCAAGACACTGGCAAAGGCAGAGTTTCGCGGGTTGGCGTCTCGATGATCAGATTTTGCTTTTGCGGGCCAGTCATCTTGTCATATCCTAAACTGCTTTTGTTCCAGATAGCTTCCAGTGCTTGTGCTTGTTTCGAAAATCGGTTTGGTCTGTCGTCGCTGCTCACCTTAAACGTCCCCTAGGCCTATTCGCCACGATAGATTGGACTGCGCTTTTCGGCAAAAGCAGCAAGCCCTTCCAGTCGGTCTTTTGTATTGAGAAGCTCCAGGTATGCCCGGGTTTCCAAGGCTAATCCAGATTCAAGATCGCGGTCATAACCTTGATCGATGGCAATCTTCGCTTGCCTGAGAGAAAGTGGCGCCGCTGTTGCAATCTCGCTTGCCCACTCTCTCACTGTGCTCATCAGGGCCTGATGATAATCATCAATCAATTGATTACCAGCGCTACCAGCATCAGCTGGCACCACACGATGAATCAAACCAAGCTGCTGACCAAGTTGAGCTGTAACTGGAGCGGCAGTCAAAATCAATTCTTTGGCTTTGGATTTGCCGATTAAACGAGGTAGGCGTTGCGTGCCGCCAGCACCAGGTATGATACCAAGCTTGACTTCGGTCAAGCGCAGCTGAGCAGACTCAACCATCACTCTAAGATCGCAGGCCAGGGCTAATTCGAAACCGCCACCCCAAGCAGAGCCGTTAATAGCAGCAATAACAACTTGCGGCAAAGTTTCGATGGCTCGCATGGTGCGTTGTATCAAGGCCAGATAATCAAGAGTATCGCCCTGGGTCATACCTTTGCGCTCAGCCAAGTCAGCGCCAGCACAAAATGACTTGGTACCAGAGCCAATAATTCCGACGACTCTGATGTTGCGGTCTTCTTTTAATTCTTCACAAGCAGCCAGCAAGGCCTTAAGTAAATCACGGTTTAGGCAATTCATGACTTTAGGGCGATTGAGTTTGAGCCAAGCAATTGACTCTTCTTTCTCGACGGTGAGAACCTGTTCAGAGTTAGTCTCAGAGTTAGTCACAGATTCAGTCTCCGATTTAGACCCAGACTTAGACATTGTAGTCATTCCTTCTCCTAAGCTATGGCTTTAACGGCCTTCTCGCGCTCGGCAAGCCTGGCCATGAGGTAACGCCCCGGCAATTTCTTGCCTAAAAGTTTCTCTGCTAGCACACCAGCATCTACTAGTTTCTCTAAATCAACTCCGGTCTTGATGCCCATACCGTGCAGCATATAGACCAAATCTTCAGTAGCAAGATTGCCCGAAGCACCGGGGGCGTAGGGGCATCCACCCAGACCACCTAAACTGCTATCAAAAATTGTGATACCACTTTCCAAACCAGCAACGACATTAGCAAGAGCAGTGCCGCGGGTATCATGAAAATGTAGAGCTAGCTGAGAACGAGGTATCTGCCTCTCTTTAGCTAACATCGTGATCAAATCGAATACTTGCTTTGGCGTAGCAGCACCAATGGTGTCGCCCAAAGAAATCTCGTCAACGCCGCTAGCCAAGAGCTTTTCTACTATTTCAGCGACAACGACTGGGTCGACCAGACCATCATAAGGGCAGGCAAAAACCGTCGACACATAGCAACGCACCCGCCGTTTGTCGGCCTTGGCAGCGGCTGTCACTTCAGCCATTGTCGCGAGGGCTTCTTCAATCGTTTTATTGATGTTCTTCTTGCTATGCGACTGAGAAGCTGACATAAACAAGTTAACTTGCTTAAGACCAGCATCACAAGCGGATTGATAGCCCTTCAGGTTAGGCACCAGAGCGGAGGTGCGCAGGCCCTCTTGAGCAATCAATATAGAATTAGTGGAAAGCTCTTTAGCCAACTCTGGACCATCGGCCAGTTGTGGAATCCACTTTGGTGAGACGAAAGAAGTGATTTCAATGTCTCTCAAGCCAGTTGCCGCCAGCGCCTCAATCAGTTTGATTTTATCGGCTGTGGCAATGAGCGCAGACTCATTCTGCAGCCCATCGCGCGGACCCACCTCAAATACATGCACACTGTTTGGCAATGACTCGAACATAACTTCCAATAAATTCTAGCTAAGAGTGATAATCAAATCGCCTTCGTTGACAAAGTCGCCGCTTGAGACTTTTACTTCTTCGACTTTTCCTGATTCGCTTGATGCCACAGGCAACTGCATTTTCATCGATTCAAGAATAGCTACGTCAGTGCCGTCGCTAACTTGATCACCGGGCTTGACTAGAATTTCGATGACCACGCCGGCCATCATGGAGCAAACTTGTTTCAACTCAGACTCTCCCAGAGAATATTGGCAACGAGCAAGAAAGCGCTCTGACTTGAGAACGCTTTCAACGCAGCATATGTTAACAAACAGCTTTACGAACTGTATGACGGCTGTCTTATCATATTGTCCAAATTTTCTACTTAAATAGACCTTTCAAAACGTCGTCTATTTTCTTGTTGTCGCCAGAATCTTCGGAGCCGCCCTGCTGATTGGGGTCTCCAGCGTTGCCAGAAGAAGAACTATCGGGCGAGCCCCAGTCAAATGCTGCTGGAGTACCGGCGCCACGTCTGCGACCTTTAACAGGACTAATCAAGGCGCCATCTGCCGCTCTGGCCAAACTAGAGCGCGACTCGTCGCCTCCGGCCCCTTGCTCGGGAGCTGGCATGGGAGTTCCGGGCAGCTGAGCTGGTTGCTGCGAAGCTTGCGGTTGAGAAAAAGGATTTGCAGGAGCGGCGGCAGGGGCTGGCGGTTGAGCTTGACCAGCGGGATCACCCCAAGGACTGCCTTGAGTAGCCCAGCCAGAAGACGAGGCCTGACCACTACGCCCCCAGGCATCGGCAGCAGGATTGCTAGAGGCTGCAGCGTCAGGGGCTGGAGGTGGAGCTAAAGGGAAACTTGTTGGAGCCTGCATTGCGGGCATGCCTTGACGGCTTGCGGTTGGTTGACCCCAGCCACCGCCGGCTGGCGGCAAGTCAGCTGGTGCTGGCTGAGCCGTAGCTGGACTAGACCAAGGCGAACCACCACCAGTTTGTCCCCAACCACCTTCGCTAGCAGGAGCAGGCGGGGGTGGAGGTGGTACTGGAGCATTATTGGATGCCACACGCTGTGCTTCAGCTTCCTTCATCTGCCAATCTTCACCAAAATCTCCCCATGCACCTTCGGCTTGCTGGGCTACTGGTGCGGCTTGAGGTGTTGAAGCGGGATGGCCCCAGATGTCAGCAGCGCTTTGGCGCTGTTCAACCGCTGGCTGAGACTGTGAGGCATCAGTTTCACTGCTGCCCCAAGGATTAGGCATAGGTGAAGAAGGCATAGGGGAAGAAGGCATAGGAGCAGATTCGAAAGGGATCGCCTGACTAGCAGAATTATCCTGAACAGAATTAGGCAAGGCATTGATAGCAGTCGAACTCCATGAGAACCCGGAGTTCTCAGGCTCAACTACAGGCGCTTCTTGACTCTGGGAACTGGAAGCCAGAGCAGCATTTATATCAGGTGCATTGGAAGGGGCCGAACTGAAGGAACTCATGATCGGGTCATCTGGTGGAGCGTGCTCTATAGATGACTCGGCTTGAGCAGCTTCAAACTGGGCCACTGAACTAAAGGTTGGTGCATCAGCAGCCGGAGCCTCGGGCATGACAGGCTCTGGTGCAGGCTCAGGAGAGAAAGTGGCGACCGGAGCAACTTCAACCACCGGAACAACCTCAACCACCGGCTCTGGAACGGGCGGAGCCACCGGCTCTGGAACGGTCGGAGCCACTTGCTCTGGGGCAGCGACAGGAGCTGGGGAAGAAACTGGAGCGGCAACCGATTCTGCAACAGGAGCATCTGCAGGAGTAGATGTAGATCCAGAAGTCTCGACAGAAGCGGCATTTGAATCGCTGACAGTTGGCTGAGAAGCGGCTTCACGAGCGGCTCTTCTAGCAGCACGACCTTCAGCATGAGAACTAGGAGAAGCAGGAGCTGGACTGGCCGCCGCAGGCTGGGGAGCTGCAGCTGGTTCGGCCGTAGGAGTTGCGGGCGATGAAGACGCAGCAGCAGACATATTGCTCAGCTGGAGCTTCCAATTACCTGATAAATAGCGCTCTCGCATCAGGTCGATCTTCTCGCGGTCTCGGTTTAGACCAGCAAGCTTTACCTTGCTCGATTCGATGCGCTTCTCCAACTCAGCAATCTGCTGATTGATAGCGTTCATCTCTTCGCGAGTAACTTCTTCCTTCTCGGTGAACTCTTCGAGAAGCTCCCGCAACATCTCGGGATTGATAGCGACCATAGAAAATTAGCTCCTAGATTTCAAGATTATCCATCAAAATTGAAAACCATCCACTATCAAGTTCTTACCACTTCGTAGAGAATTAAATCTACAAGTATTAAAACACGCTTAGCTGAGTTTGCCACAAAATAATACCGAAGATGGTGTCATTTTCGTGACCTTAAGAAGCTTTAGCTTGCTTCTCTGAAATGCAAAAGAGAAGACCTCGGTCTTCTCTAAACACAAGTCCTTTTTGCTTAGCCAGCAATCTCGTCTCCGTTCAAACGAGCATAGTTTTTGGTTTCTTGCACCATCGCCGAGAACAGCCACATACAAAGTTGGTCTAAGGTCTCGACGGGTGGATTGCTGTCTTGCATACGCCACATCATTCCTTGTTCGGTGATGCGAACCTGGATTGTCGCCAGTGGCGAATAATCATTTTCAGTGCGGCTCAAGGCCATTACTTTACTTGTAGGAACTATGAAAGCTTCAACAATATCGTCGCAGCCCCGAACAACAAGAGAGCAGAGCTTGGTAGAAAAGCGACAGCGGAAATAGGTTTTGGTTTCTTCAGCTTCACGGAAGCGGTTATATCTGGTCACTTCTGTGACATCACCCGAAATGGAACCGGTGACATGGAGTTCTGTACCATTGGCTACTTGGTTGAACTCATACATATAGCGCTGCAGCAAGCCATAAATTTTGTCTACAAGAATGGCAATACCAGACTTATAAATCGACTCGCGATAAACCTCTTGTAGATGACAGCCCCGTTGATCAGCGAGAAACTGCAACGAATCTTGCTTCAGCTGCGACATCCAGTCGTGACCCTGGGCCACTGGTTCAGACTCGTGATAAACAAGAATCTGTTCGGAGACAGCCACAGACCAATCGGCTTGAGCGCCAGGTTGCGGCGCGATAGCACCGTTAGCAAACATCGACCGGTCAACCGCCCGACCGGGTGCCGGCTGAGCCTGTTGTGCGGGATTACCCGGATTGCCGTCGAGAAACTTACGTTCCTTTCCGGACTTATTCGGGTGTCTACCGTCGTTTTTTCCGAACATAAAAAACAAGGCCTCCATGCCAGCCTAGTCTGGTATGCCCAGTTTTAGCTGAGTTAAATCTCTTCACAACCAATTCCAAAGCTCCAAACGAAGTAAAAATGGCTGGATTTGATTAATTATTCCTTCCAGACAAATACTTCCTTAGGCGCGCTGTAAATATCTCACCATCTGAGTGTACTCGTTCAGGTCCGAAGAAGTCTGCTGCAAATCGGCACCATCGGCATAAACATGCACGAGCGGTTCAACAGCATCAGGCAAAATCAGAACCCAATGATCAGGCCTGGTCTGAATCTTCACACCATCCAGGAGCTCCATTGGCCGATCATGATGTTTTTCGACCAGCAGTCTCATCACACGGCCCTTGCGTTCCCAAGGGCAATGAACGGAATCGACCTGATAGTAGAGAGGAGGTAGATCACTGACAGCCTGGTGCAATGTGCGCCCTTGATAAGTCAGGTGCTCAAGCACTTGGCCTACGGCGAACATGGCATCATAGCCATTCTGGAACTCTGGGAAAATGAAACAGCCATTAGCGCTACCGCCAACAACCGCTTCTTCAAGACGAGCAGTAGTGCTACCAATCTCAGTTTCAGAGGCCTTGCAGCGAACTACTTTGCAGTTGTAGCGAGAGGCGATGCGCTCAACGATAGAGCTGGAATTAACCGGCACAACAATAGAACGACCGGGCTTGTCGCGCAGAATAATATCAGCCACTGTAGCGAGTAAGAGCTCTCCACGAATGACCTGACCGGTTTCGTCGACCAAAGTCATTTGCTCACCGTTTCTGCCTATTTGCACGCCCAAATCGGCATTAAGAGCCTTAACCACATCGGCTAGCTGCTTACGCATAGTGATGCGCTCTTCTTGTTTCGGCGGGGTATTGCGAATAGAAGAGTTGAGCACCACAGTCTCGATACCGAGTTGACCGAGCAAGTCAGGCAACAGCACACCCGTTTCAGCCATGGCATAGTCGATCACAGCCTTAGGTGCGTGAGTGGCCAAATTACCTGTCTTTGTCACGCGGGTATAGTTAGTGCCTGGAACAATACAGAAAGGCACTTTGTCTTCTTCAAAAACTTGACCTTTGACATGGTTGAGAAACTCATCAACATAGTATTCGCGAACACGGCTGGGGAAAGAAATTGAGCCGACATCGGCAGGCGAGCAACGAGGGAAGTCTTCCTTGAAGAACGTGCTTTCAATTTTGCGCTCCATCGATTTAGTGATGGCGACACCCTGCGAGTCGAAAAATTCAATCGTTATTTTTTCAATCTCACGCTGAGACACACGCACATGCACCAAACCAGCCGCTCTCTGCGTTTTCACATAATGGCGAGAAATCGGCAAAGACATTGACTCTAAGTTCTGAACTTCAATACCAACAGAAACAAGACCTGAGACCATGGTGCGGCTAATCATCTGACTGACTTTCCAATAGTCACGACTGACCAGCACCGGTCCACCCTTCAAAGTAGCACCATAAGCCGCTGCCAGGTTAACAGCAAACTCAGGCGTAATCTCAACGTTAGCGAGGCCACGCACGCCATGAGCACCAAATAAGGTGCGGGGTGCCCGCGTTCCCCAAATTAACGAACTTAGTACTTTCGCCCCTGAGTCGACGTTTTTATCAGGCCAGATGCGAACATCAGACTTAATTGTCGCTTCTTGCCCAATGGAAGAATTATCACCAATGATAGCCCCTTCTAGCAGCGAAGCCGAGCTATGAATGGTGGAATTATTACAGACTACACAAGCCCGCAATGCCGCTTTGGCGCCAATATAGACATTAGACCAGACCACTGGCTGCTTCAAAGTTGCTTTCTCTTGCACCACGACATTGTCACCGAGGGTGGTGTGAGGAGAAATTTCAGTCTCGCGACCGATGCGACAATTTTTGCCGATCATGACCGGGGCTTCAAGCTTAACCGAAGAATCTATTTGCGTTCCCTGGCCAACCCAGATGCCTGGCTGAATCTGGGGCAAATCTATTTCGACATTTACCAGACCGTCCAGGACATCTTTATGGGCTTGGCGATAGACTGCCAAGTTTCCAATATCACACCAGTAGCCATCAGCGACATAGCCGTACATCGGCTCGTTGCGCAAAAGGAGCAGGGGGAAAAGATCGTTGGAGAAATCTTGCTCTCGTCCCATGACGATATAAAGCAAGACTTCAGGCTCAAGAATGTAAGTTCCAGTATTGACGGTGTCAGAGAAAATTTCGCTAGCACCTGGCTTTTCAACAAAGCGCTGGATGCGCTGGTCGTTATCGCAGATAACCACACCATAGTCGAGTGGATTCTCTACACGCTTAAGAATCAGCGTAGCCTTTGATTTCTTTTCTTTGTGGAACTTCAAAGCTGCCGACAAGTCGATATCGGTTAGGCTGTCCCCCGAAATTACAACAAAAGTAGAGTCGAGATGATCTTGCACCATCTTGACACAACCAGCAGTACCAAGAGGTTTACCCTCTTCTATCGAGTAGCTGATGTTAGCGCCAAACTCAGAGCCGTCAGCGAAGTGATCGCGAATAGCATCAGGCAGATAGTGCAGAGCAAAAATGATATCGCGGAAGTCGTGCTTCTTCAGGAGATTGACCACATGCTCGGCCATCGGCTTATTGCCAACTGGCACCATCGGTTTAGGTAAATTACAGGTCAATGGCCTTAGTCTTGTCCCTGAGCCACCAGCCATGATTACCGCTTTCATACAACCTCCTAAACCGTTAAAATTGTGGAACTTGAGTCGCAGAACTTGAACTTAAGAACGAGAACCTAGCGCTTGGCCTTAGTGTCTTTAGTCACTTTAGCCGTCTTCTCTTTAGGAGCAGCATTAACCGTAACTTTGCCTTCGCTTGGCATTGGCGCTTCTAGTTTTTCGCTGGCAGCGCTTACCATTTCGGCCTTGGCCTTTTGCATGTTGGCCTCGTTCAAGACTTTTTGATAGACCTCATAAGTCCGGCTGGCAATAACCTTCCAGTTATAGATATGCTTGACTTTGTCATAACCTGTTTCGCGCAAGCGCTGAGCTAATTCCGGATTTCTCAACACCTGAAGCAGGCCCCAAGCTAGAGAAGAAGCGTCGCCGGCATAGGTGGTGACACCAGTCTCCATATTCTCAACAAAGTCTTTCAAACCACCGACATCAGAAGTAACCACCGGCACTTGCGCCGCCATTCCCTCTAAGGCCACGATACCGAAAGGCTCATACAAGCTGGGGATACAAACGACATCAGCACACTTGTACAGCTCTAACAATTCAGCGTCACCTACATAGCCTAAGAAGTGGCAATTTTCGCCCACTCCACTTTGCCAAGCTTGACGCTTCAAGTCTTCGAGATAATAGCCAGTGCCAACCATCAAGAACTGCGTTCCTGGCCGCTCAGAAAGCACCCGTGGCGCAGCATCGAGGAGCACTTGCACACCTTTCTCACGCACCATGCGACCGACGTACAAAATAATTTGTTCTTGATCGCGAGCATATTTGCTGCGCATAGCATGGTTGTTAAACTCAAAATCGAAGACATCGGGATCGGTTCCGTTGGGAATGATCACAATTTTGTCTGATGGCATTTTGAAAGAGCGCTGCAGCTCTTCGTGCATTGAATTTGAGTTGACGATTACTTCCCAGGCTTCAAAAGTAAGGCGCCATTCCATTTGGTGAATATAGGACTGCATGTCATTATGAATGCCATGCATGCGGCCAGATTCAGTGGCATGCATGGTAGCAATGAAAGGAATACCAAAGCCGCTCTTCATCACCCAAGCAGCGTCAGCCACCATCCAATCGTGGGCGTGAATAATGTCAAAGGGAGTCTGGCGGTGAATTTGAATGGCATACTGCAGCAAGCCGAAATTGAGACGATTGACCCAGCTAAGAAAGTCAGGAGTGGTATCAGTTTGAGTTTTCACCCGGTGAATATGCACACCATCAGCAATTTCATGCTCAGGCTGGCCAGGATGATCGGCTGTAACCACATGCACTTCGCACCCAGTCTTGACAAGCTCTCGGGACAGAGCCCAGACCACACGGGCGAGACCGCCAATGATGCGAGGTGGATATTCCCAGGACAGCATTAAAACTCGCTTCGGCACCGGTATTCCCTCATTACTTCCAATTAGTGTTGCCAATTAGTATCTAGCCACAATTTCGCCTTTCTTATTCACTGGCGAGCGGACGACTTAAAAGCGCCATAATAGCGCCAGCGGGCGTCGAATTTCCCTTAAGTGTGGACTCAACTTGCTCTGCTATGGGTAGCTCTAATCCTAGTCTTTTAGAAAGTTCACAAACCGCCTCAGCGGTTGGTACTCCTTCTGCCACAGAGCCCAGCTCTTCGAGGATAAGACTAAGAGCCTTACCGCGAGCAAGCTCAAATCCGACCCGATAATTTCGAGAAAGTGGCCCAGAGCAGGTAGCAAAGAGATCGCCCATACCGGCTAAACCGGCCATGGTTTGGGGCTTAGCTCCTAGCCTGACAGCCAAACGTGTAATTTCAGCTAAACCGCGGGTGAGCAGGGAAGCCTTGGCATTAACACCAAGGGAGAGGCCATCACAGGCCCCAGCCGCAATGGCAATGACGTTTTTAAGTGTGCCGCCCAATTCAATGCCCACCGGATCGTCACTGGCGTAAACTCTAAATTTTGGCGCCGAGAGCTGACTTTGCAAAGAGCGAGCTAAGTTGATATCAGCAGAAGCGACCACTGAGGCCGTAGGCAGTCCGCCCAGCACTTCATCAGCCAAGTTTGGACCAGACAGCGAAGCCACACCGCAGCCAGGCACAACCGCTGTCAAAATTTCACTCATTCGCATCTGGGTGCCAAGCTCTAGACCCTTGGTGGCGCTGACCAAAACAGGCAACGATTTGTCAGTTTTGCCGCCGTCTGCTGAGTTGAGCAAGCTAGCAGCCACAGCTGTTGCCAACTCACGCATAGACTGAGAATTACAAGCAAAAACGACTAAATCTGTATCACTTAGCGCTTCATCTAGGGAACTGGTAATTACAACTTCGCTAGGAATGTGATGAGCCCGAGGCTTTTCCATCAGACGAGTGGTGGTGAGTTTCAAAGCACCGGCTTGATTGCGGCAATAGACCTTGACTGGTCGGCCACTATGGCACCATAAATGAGCCAAAGTGAGGCCCCAGGAGCCAGCTCCAAGAATTGTTACAGATCGCTTTTCTACGTTTTTTTCCATGATTCCAATAAAAAGGCAGCAGCCAAAGCAAATGCTAATAATAGCCTCTTGGCTTTACTTTGCTGGCTCTACTTAGATACGGAATTCATCTCTTCGCGGAAAGTAACGGCACAGTTGCGACCAGCAGCTTTAGCTTCTTGCAAAGCACGAAAAGCTGACTTAACCCAGGTTTCAACAGACATAGTTTTGGCATCAAGTATGGCGATACCTGAGGAGCAGGTTGCATAGAAACCAGCATGAGACAGGGTTGAATGCTGAATGGCGGCAAAGTCGGCCACCAAACGCGAAGAGAGCAATTGCGCTTCATTTTCATCGAGACCCTCAGCGATGATGGCAAATTCATCACCGGCATAGCGTCCGATAATATCTGACTGCCGCAAGCGCCTGCGCAAGAGCATAGATAGGGCAACTAGAACTTTGTCACCACCGGGGTAGCCATGGCGTTCGTTGATAGAACGGAAATAATCAATATCAAGCAAAATCAAAACAGTGAAGCCAGCATGTCTTTTGCGTTGAGCAATGACAGCTTGCGCTTGCTCCATAAAGGTAGTGTGGTTGAGCAGGCTCGTCAGACCATCGCGGTGCAATAAAGTTTTGAGAAAGCGCGCGCGCTCTAAGCGCGAAGAAACAGAACTCAATAAAAGAGCCGGCGGCACAGGCTTGACCAGGTGGTCATCACCACCAGCCCGAGCGCTTTCAATGCGGGCATCAATCTGCCCTTGTGTCGTTAAAAATAGAATGGGCAATGTGGCATGGCGCTCGTCTTGTCGCACATAGCGAGAAAGTTCGTAGCCAGTCATGCCCGGAAGCATAACATCAAGCAAGACCAAATCAGGCTGAAATGCCGACATGTAAGACTCAAAGTTCTTAGGATCAGTACAAGTGCGCACCTGATAGCCAGCTGATTCTAAGAAGGCACGAATAAACGCTGCTTGATCTGGGTCGTCTTCCACCGAAAGTATTCGCGGTGTTTCTTGGTAGCGTTTATCTAGCAGGTAACGCAAACGGCGGAACATCGACTTAGTATCGATAGGTTTTTCAAAGTGAGCATCAGCACCACAATGAATGGCTCTGACTTTGTCTAAAAATCCTGTTTGCTTTGAGACAATGATAATTGCCATCTCATCGCCACCGGGCATAGCCCTAATGCGCTCTACCAGCTCATAGGCATCACCATCAGGTAAAGGAATTTCAAGAATCATGCCCTCAGGCATACGGCGCTCAAGCTCACTAATGGTGCCAGCAAAGGATCGTGCACTGCGGAAACTAAAGTCGTTTTCTTCTACCATTTTCTTCAGTGATTCAAGATCTTTTTGATCATCATCAATCACTAAGACTTCTTGTCGGCCAGACGTAGCAACAGCTCTAACCTTGCCGAGATTAGTTGTTTCAGGAGCCTCATCACCGCCAGTGAACTGAGTTGATAGTTCTTGCAGGAGCGCTTGCATGCGCTCTAAATCACCCTTTGATGCGGGTCCACTATTTCTAGTAATCACTTCGCAAAGTTTTTCGCCCTCAACGCCAAGGGCTGAAACTCGCTGAAATCCGTACATACTGCCAGAACCAGCGAGCCAGTGATAGTGCCGACTGAGCTGGTGAGCCAAATCTTTGTTCTCTGGACTGGACATGAGTTTAGTAAAAAGCTCAATAATTTGCGCAAGCCTATCGGTTGAGCGTTGCACATACTGACTTTTAAGTTCGGAAAAGGTTTCCTGCCAGGAAGCCATGCCTTTATCTAACCCCTGAAATTCTAGTTATGAAGTAGTATCGAGAATAGCTTTCATCTGCGTAGCCAGAACAGTTGGGTCAAACGGTTTGGTAAGAATACCGCGGGCTCCCATTCTCTTCAGCCTTTCAATTTCTGAGGTCATTGCCTTAGCAGTGAGAAAGATCACTGGAATATTGCGCGTCCGATCATTGCTACGAAGGGCCTCAAGTGTACTGGGTCCATCCATAATAGGCATCATCATATCGAGCAAAATTACATCAGGCTGCTCCGCAGCCGCTTTGTTTACGCCATCCTGGCCATTCTCCGCCTCGATCACCTCTAGACCACCAAGTATAGTTAGACTCATACTCGCAATCGAACGGGTGTCTTCTTCATCGTCAATGATGAGAACTCTCATTGTCTCTCCTAAGTTTTCTTCTTATTAAGGCCAACCATAAACGCCAGTGCCATTAGACTCTTAATACCCAGTATCTCTTTACTTCACCTATTTTCTTTACTTTCTACTTGCCTCCAACTAATCTGCCGATAAGACTTGATCACAAGCGAAACCAGCGGCTTTGAGAATCTCCTTTATCTGGTCAGAGAGCTTCAGGGGGTCAAATGGTTTGGTTATTACAGCCAGCGCCCCAAGCTTCTTCATGTCTTCAAATTCTGGAAACATCCCTTTAGTTGTGCAAAATATCACTGGAACCTCGGCGGTCTCAGGAATTTCTCGCAAACTCGCTAAAGTTTTTGTACCATCCATATCAGTCATACAGAGATCAAGCAAGATTACATCGGGCACGTCATTGCGCGCCATTTCAATGCCCTCCTTGCCCGAACAAGCTTCCGCTACAGTATCGCCGCCTAACAGGCCCAGGCAAGAACTAGCGACCGTGCGAAAGTCCTCCTCGTCATCAATAATGAGAACCTTCATAGTAAATATTGTCTCCAAATACTAAATTTCGTATTCAATCTAAAAAGCCTGATTTGACTGCATCGAGGCAGCTGGCTCAAGCACCTGAACTGGTTGCTTTAGCAAATTTTGTGCCTTGGGAATGCGGAACCAGAAAGTCGAACCTTTGCCCTCTTCTGACTCAACCCCAATGGTTCCTCCGTGTTGCTCAACGATACCCTTACAAATGGCCAGACCCAAACCTGTACCGCCTTTCTTCTTCGCATCTGAAGCTTCAACCTGCTGGAATCTTTGGAACAATCTGTTCTTAAAGCTCTCAGGAATACCTCGACCTCTATCAGTAACGTGCACTTCTATAAATCCGCCCGGAATCTCTGCTGAACTAACAGTAACAGCGGCACCTTTGGGTGAGAATTTGACAGCGTTAGAGATCAAGTTAACCAAAACCTGCACCAATCTATCGCCGTCGGCATGTACCATTTCGCCACTGGGCTTCATATCGAGGAGCACACCATTGTTGGCAGCAAATGTATTTACAGCTTGCTCGGAGCGCTCAAAGATGGAGGCAACAGCAACATCAACCAGCTCCATATCAAGCTTGCCAGCTTCGAGCTTTTCAACGTCGAGAATATCGTTAATCAGACCAATCAAACGAATGGTGTTGCGTTCAGCAATATTAACTACTTTCTTGGCTTGCTCAGGAAGAGCCCCCATGGCTCCAACAGCCAGCAGGGTAAGTGAACCACGAATAGATGTAAGCGGAGTACGCAGTTCGTGTGAAACAGTAGAAACGAACTCTTTCTTCATGCGCTCCACTTCTTTGCGCTCAGAAACGTCGAGAACGTTAGCCATAAATCGCACAGCACCATCTGGTGAGACAAACTCAGTCAAGGAAATCTCTACAGGGAAATCTTCGCCATTGGCCGATAAACAATCAAATTCACCAATGCGGTTAAGAGCTTTAGTGAACAATGTTTCCATAAACGACTGGCGGTCGTTAGGGTCGCTGACCGAGAAATGGCGCGCATCAGCAAAGAGTGACATGACGTGACGGCCAAGCATTTCGTGGCTGCGAGTGGAGAACATAGACTCAGTACGGGGGTTGATTGACTCAATCAAGCCGTCGCGGGTAATGATGATCAAACCGACCATCATATTATTGATGATGTTGCGAATGCGAGCTTCGTTAGCCTTAATCGCTTCCTCAACCAATTTACGTTGGGTGATATCGTGGGCAACGCAGAATAAGGCTCTATCTTTCTCTGACCAGTCTGCCGACCACAAGACGTTAACCATACTGCCATCGCGCTTTTTCACGCGGTTTTCGAAGTTAACCTTACTGGTGGCACCACGAACAGAACGCACAGCCCGAATAGTATCGGGCACGTCTTCAGGCATAATCACTTCAATAAAACGACGGCCCATCAATTCGTCCGGATAGAAGCCCCAGCTCTCATACGAAGCAGGGTTTACAGCGACGAATTTACCATCCATATCAATAGAACAAATCACATCGGCAGCATTTTCAATTACGGCTCTTTCTTTGCGGCTAGCTTCTGCCAGTGCTTCAGCCATGCTGCGGAAAGCATCATCGAGCTGGGCAATTTCATCATTGCCACTGAGAGGAGGCCGCAATTTTTGACCACGAGCCAATCTAAAGGAGTTATCGGTGACTGTGCTCAAACGAGTTGAAATGCTGCGCAAGAAATAATACAAGAGCAAGAAGGCTATACCGATATTGAGTACAACGCCGAATACCAAGAACATCTTGACCGCTGCCCTAGACCTGTTCTGCTGTTCCGGGCTCTCACTTTCAATTTTTCTTTCGTCTTCAGTCAGACCTTTCAACTCATCTTGCAGTTGGTCAGCCAACTGGCGAATCTGCTTGTACATGTGCCTGGCTCTAAACTGAGCCACATCAACCCGGTTGTCATCGATGGCTGCTTTAGCCTCACCGAGAATTTTCAGACCGTCTGATGTAATTGTTTGCAAGCGGCCCAAAATTAGCTGCTGCTTGTCGTTGTCTCCAACTAAACCCTTCAATTCTTGTAAATCGAGGGGTATCTGGCGAACGATTTTGTCGTATCGGTCAGAGAACAAGGGGCTCTTGGTGATACTGTAGCCGCCCATGGCTACACCGGCATCATAGAACAACTTAGACAGAGCGTTAGCCTGCGAAATAATGGCCTTAGACCGAACCTGCCTTTGCACTTCCACTTCAGCTTGCTGTAGCAACACAGACAAAACAATCAAGAACACAAGTTCAAAGACGAGCGGAACTAGTACGAGAATAAATCCCTTATGCGAAATCTTAAGTTGAAGATTGAGTCGCATTAACTGTTCCTATCAGGGAGTTTTATTAGGATTGAGGAGAGCTTCTTTGATTTTGCGCAGCTTCTCACGGTCAAGGCTGTAGCCATTGCCAAAGTCAATGCTGGCCGGTGCGGCAGTAGCGGCAGTGCCCGAAGCAGTCGGAGTTGCTGCAGTTGTCGGGGATGTGGGGTTGTTCCCAGTAGATGTTGGTGGAACATAAGTGGGAGCAACGGCTGTTGGCCTTTGCTGATAAGTCGGTTGATAAGTCGGAGAAACCGTAGGGGTTGACCGCGTAGGCTGATCGGAGGCCAGATCGTTGAGGATCTGCTTGGTCTCGTCGTCAATCATGACGTCTGCTTCGCTCTCGCCCCGTCGGTAACCTTGAGGAAGCCCAAAGTAGTTAGCTGGAATAGGGCAAGTCTTGGTGTAATAGGTATCAAGCATTGAGCTGAGACTGCCAGAGTTGTTAACGTAGCTCACTTTCAGAGGAAACATGTGCGTGTCAGGCAGACCGTAAGCCTTAGCCAACATTTTTGAAATACGCCCGGGAACGGCAATATCATTTGAAATCCAACAATCGGCGTGGCGAATGGTAGCCCGTTTGCCACCGGGAGGCCCGCCGCCGTTCATGGTGTACTTAGTAGCCAAAAGCCCAGCGACCTGGGTTGAACCAGTCTTGGCCCAATTGCGGTCAGACATGTCCTGACCGTTACCTGCCGTTTTGCGGTCCAGGTCAGCCATCCATTTGTCGAAAGTTGTGCTGTAGTACATCCTGGTCTTGTCGTTATAGAGAGCGACGTTCCAGTCTGGGGCACAAGTGACGATATTAATGCCGCGGGCAGGACTTACCAGCTTGAGGCCAGTGCCACTGATGTAAATGTACTGGTCGCCAAATTTCTCAGACTTTTGGGTTAAGACCCAGCCCTTTTCATCGGCCATAGCTGGCGCGCTGGTAAAAATTCCACAAAGGGAAGCGAGACAAAGGCTTACAGATAGAAAGACTGATGTTGAAAAACGCATGTTCAGCAAACCGATAAGGAAACTAGAAAGGAAACTCTAAATAATCAGGATGGAACCAGGATATCTATTAATGGCAACACCCATCAGTTTTCTTACCCGCTTCTGCACTAATAGAAACAGATTTATCAGAATCTTCGCCCATTTTGGCGGGTTTAATGCCATTTGCCGGCTGAAATTCTTATCTTCAGCGGTCCAAAATATGCGGGAGCGGAAAGATGCCGGATAAAGAATGGCCGATAAAAAAGCCAAAGCTGTTGGTATGTGTATGGCTACTTAACTGTCTTACCCAACCTTGTACGCGGGTCAAGAGCATCGCGCAGGCCGTCGCCCAAGAAATTGAAAGAGAGCACAGTCATAAAGATAAAGAGCGAGGGGAAGAAAATTAAATGAGGATGAGCCCGCAAAGAGCGCCAGCCGTCAGAGGCCAGAGTGCCCCAGCTACAGGCAGGCGGAGACAAACCCAGGCCGATGAAACTCAGGGTCGACTCAGAGAGAATGGCCGACGGTACAGTAAATGTCAGGGCAACGATGATTGGACCAATAGCATTGGGCAAGAGGTGCTTAAAGACAATATTCAAACCTGATTGACCTTGAGCCCGAGCCGCTTCGATAAACTCTTCATTTTTCAATTGCAAGAATTGGGCTCGCACCAGTCGCGCTGTTCCCATCCAACTGACTAGACCAAGGGCAATGAGAATACCGAGAGTACCGCGACCGAGCAATACACCGATAAGTATCATCACAAGTAAGTCTGGCAGCGAATAAGCAATATCGACTCCACGCATCAAGAGTGTGTCTATTTTGCCTCCAAAATAGCCAGAAATTGCACCATATAAGGTGCCAATTACGAAGGCAACAGCAGCAGTAGTGAGACCGATAGCAATAGAAAGCCGGGCGCCATAGACGATACGCGAGAGCAAATCACGGCCCAATTCATCAGTGCCCATAAGATGTTGACTGCTTGGGCCAGCAAGAAAATCGGTTGAAGTCTGGTCAAAAGAATAGGGACAAAGACTAAATCCCATCCACGAAAGCAAGGCCACAAGACAAATAGCTGCAATCACCCAGAAGGCGAAATAAGCCGTCGGTATGCGTTTCAAGCGCGCGACAACGCTCTGATCAAGTGGCTTGATAGCAGCGGGAGGAGATTTGGCGTTGTCTAAAGTCTGCATCTCGTTCTCTTTCTAGTCTTCTAGGCGCATGCGCGGGTCTAATATTTGGTAGGCAACATCAACGAATGTGTTCGCCACTATTAACAACACGGCAAAAACTAGGGTTGTACCAAGAATCAAATCGTAGTCTCTGTTCATCACAGCCGTAATGAAAAACCGGCCCATACCTGGTATGGCGTAGATATACTCGACGACAAATGAGCCAGTGATAACAATAGCTGTTAGCGGACCAAGCACTGTTACAACAGGTATAAGCGAATTGCGCAGAATATGCTTGGTCACAGTCGACCACTGCGACAGTCCTTTAGAACGGGCCGTGCGCACCCAGTCTTTCTCAACGATCTCAAGCACTGAAGCTCGCGTTAAGCGAGCCAAATAGGCTGCCGGTGAGAAGGCCAGAGTCACCGCTGGTAGCACCACGTGCCAGGGAGATTCCCACAGGCCAACCGGCAGTACCCGCAGTTCAATAGCAAATACAAAAATAAGGGTGGCACCAATAACAAAGCCAGGCACTGATATCCCCAAAGTCGACAAGAACATGGCGATTACATCTTCACGGCGACCGCGACAGACCGCAGCGATAGCTCCTAAAGGCACACCAATCATTACCGCCAGAGTTAGGCTGATGGTTCCCAATTGCAGCGAAACAGGAAAAGCATCAGACAAAATATCATTGACTGTCCGATTGACGTACTTATAGGAAACACCTAAATCGCCTTGAGCTAATCGACCTAAGTAAAGGAAGTATTGCTCCGGCACAGGTTTATCGAGATGGTACTTAGCGTTGAGGTTGGCGATGATTTCAGGCGGTAGATTTTTGTCAGCATCAAAAGGGCCGCCCGGTACAATTCGTACTAAAACGAATGTCAGTGATGCCACCACCAGCAGCACCGGTATGGCAAGCAGTACTCTCTTCAAAATCAGTGCAATCATTGCCCACCTACTTCAACAGCCTTGAAGAACTGCAAATCAAGAGGGTTGATGGCGATTCCTTTAACCCATGGCTTAACCATAATATTCTGAGTTGCTAAAAACGTCGGCACGATTGGCACCGCTTCGCGGCAGAGCATGACATCGGCTTGACGATAAAGGTCGGCTCGCTTTTTAGCATCTAGCTCACCTTCGGCCGCTTGGATGAGCTGGTCGTACTTAGGGCTCCACCACTTAGTGTCATTGTTGCCGCAGTCTTTAGTGAAGAGATTCATAAAAGTCTCAGGGTCTGGATAATCAGCGCCCCAGGAATTGCGAAACATTGGTGGCGCGTCCTTGCGCACTGTCGCCAAATATACTTTCCATTCTTGATTGACTAGTTCTATTTCAATACCAAGATTGCGTTTCAATTCATCTTGAGTGGCTTCGACAGTCAATCGCACATCATCGCGGTTAGGATAGAGCAGCTCTGCCTTCGGGAAGCCCTTGCCACCGGGGTATCCAGCTTTAGCTAGAAGTGCCCGAGCCTCCACGGGATCAAATTTCAATCCCGAATCGGGAGAATATCCTGGTAGCGCTGGTGGTATCCAACTGGTGGCAGGCCGCTCACCCCGTCTTAAAATACGAGGGAATACAGAGCGGTCAATCGCCATAGCCACGGCCTTGCGCACTAGGGGATCGGTAAAGGGTTTCTTGCTGACGTTAAAGGCCAAATAGTTTGCTCGCAGCAGTGGAAAGTTTTTGTACTCTGGAGAAGAGCGAAAGCGCTCGACATCAGGAGTAGAGAAGCTGCGATTGTCGATGAAGTCTAGCTCATCATTCTCGTATAAAGCGAAAGCTGTTGAAGCTTCTGGCACCATAAACATCTTGACGAGCTTAACTTTGGGCGGACCATCAAAGTATTGGGGGTTGGCGCTCAATTCCATTTTGTATTCGTGCTGCCAGCGAGTGAGCCTGAAAGGCCCATTGGTGACAAAGTTCTCAGGCTCAGTCCAGCGATCACCGAAGCGTTCCACCACATCTTTGCGCATAGGGAAGCTAACGCAAAAGGCAGTGAGATATATAAAGTACGCGGCCGGCTTGGAAAGTCTTACTTCAAAAGTGTGCGGATCGATTGCTTTGATGCCAAGCAGATCGGCATTTTTCAATTTCCCTGTGTTGTAATCGCGAGCATTGACAACATCGTAAAGAAAGAATGCGTATTGAGCAGCGGTAGCCGGATTAAGTAATCGTTTCCAGGCGTACTCGAAATCATAAGCTGTGACGGGCTTTCCGTCGGTCCAGCGCAAATCATCTCTCAAATGGAAGAGATAACGCTTGCCATCATCAAGAACTTCCCAGCTTTTAGCGCAAGAAGGTGCACAGGTGAGGTCATTGGTGTATTGGGTGAGGCCAACCATTAGATTGGAGACAACATCAAAAGATGTCGAGTCTGTAGCAGTATGCCAGTCAAGACCAGGGGGTTCAGTGCCAAGGTTTACCCTGAGGACACCAGGCTCAAAACGGCTCCTGGCCTTAGTGCAAGCTGTTAGTGATAAAATGCTCACCAGCAGCAATAAAGCAAGAAGGCACTGTCCAAGCCCCTTGGCGAGGCGCCATATTAAGTATCTGTCATCGCTTTTCGCATCGCTACTTTTTGTCATCGCCTTTATTCTAGCTTTATTGACAGTTTTTCGAACTCTTGGATATACTTGCCTTGACGCCTCCGAGGAGGCTTCTTTTTTCTGTCTTGTTTTTGACGGCAAGACAGTTGTTTGGAGTTATTGTCATGGCGAAGAAAGACGACCGCATCATCATCACATTGGCCTGTGGAACTTGCAAAAGACGCAATTACACAACCATGAAAAACAAGAAAAATGATCCGGAAAGACTGAACTTGGAAAAATATTGCAAGTTCTGTCGCAAGCACGTTGAACACAAAGAAACTAAGAAATAAAGGCTCATCCTTTTTCTCGGTTGTTTTGTTTTCAGTACTGATAAGCAGTACATGGGGCCGCTCCTGCGGCCGCGTTACGCGCCCTTAGTTAAATGGTATAACGTGGGTCTCCAAAACCTTTGTTGAGGGTTCGACTCCTTCAGGGCGCGAATTCAATATAAATCTAAAGCAGTTTTAGATAAAGCGCGTTTTAGATAAAACGGATGGCTTGATACAGATGGCAAATAAGGAACAGGACAGCTCAACAGGCCAAGTGGTCAAAGCTAAGGAGCAATCCGTGTCCACGACTAAATCTGAGAAGCATGAAGAGAAAAAACACTCACTTATAGTGGGTGTTGGTCAGTTCCTTAAAGAAGTCGCTATCGAGCATCGCAAGATTACGTGGCCTGACAACAAACAAGTCGTGCGCGAGACATGGAGTGTGTTATTCCTCGTCACAGCGATAACGATGATTGTTCTTGGCATCGACTGGGTGTTAGGCAGCGTTATCTTTGGACCAATTGAGCACTGGGCTCGCTTGCACGGAGCCGGCATAGGCCGGGGCTAATACCTAAATAGGTACGAGCTGAAGAAAAGGGATGGCGAAATGGCTTTCATAAAGACAGACGGACAACGACGCTGGTTCGCAGTGCAAACCGCCTCCGGTCACGAAAACAAAGTGAAGGAGCACATCGAAAAACGCATCGTCACCATGGGCGCGCAAGACCGCATCTTCGGCGTGATAGTGCCTGAAAAAATGGTGACCAAGGTCAAAGATGGCAAGCGCATTGAGAAACGTGAACGGGAATATCCTGGTTACGTTTTTGTCGAAATGATTCTTGATGATGACTCCTGGCGTGTCGTTCGTGAAGCCCCTGGTGTAACGAAATATGTGGGCGCTGGAAAAAAACCAACCCCTGTTCAAGACGCAGAAATGCGCAAGATTTTAAGACGTCAAATGGCGATGACTGGCCTCAAAGGCAAGAAACCTGCTGCTATCGATGTTAAGGTCGGCGACTACGTACGCATCACAGGCGGACCATTCGCAGACTTTACAGGAGAGGTAACAGAAGTGAACCTCGAAAGAGAGCGGATCAAGGCTTCTGTCATCATCTTCGGACGTGCCACACCAGTTGAACTTGAGTTCAACCAGGTTATAAAAGTGTAAATGTGGTGGACTAAGTCCCCCATCTACCATATGATCGATATTTCGTGCATTTCTATAGAGCGTCTTCACCAGAAGCCGTCCCCAAAAATTGCACTTCAAGTTAGATAGTTCATCTTAATTAGACAGACATAGGACCGAGAAAAGTGAAAAAGGCTGTTGGGAAAATCAAATTGCAAATCACCGCAGGGAAAGCCAATCCTGCTCCGCCTATTGGTCCAGCTTTGGGTCAACACGGCGTTAACATCATGCAATTTTGCAAAGAATACAACGCTAAGACTCAAGATAAGGCTGGCACGATTATCCCAGTAGAAATTACCGTCTACGAAGATCGTTCCTTCACCTTCATCCTGAAGACACCTCCTTCTGCCGAACTAATTAAGAAGGCAGCCAATGTGGAGAAAGGCTCCGCAGCTCCCAACAAAACCAAAGTTGGCAGTTTGACTAAGGCAAAAGTCACCGAGATCGCCAAGATCAAGATGCCTGACCTTAACGCCGTAACCCTTGAGGCCGCCGAAGCAATGATTGTCGGTACCGCAAGAAACATGGGCATTTTAGTCGTCGACTAAAGCAATTTTTTAGAGCAAGCATCAATCATTCATATAGATCATTTCAAGGGAATTTCCGAAAATGGCTACGCTAACAAAAAGACAGGAAAAACTAGGCACGTTCTACACTGAGAACAATGCTCTTCACACCGCTGAGCAAGCTCTCAAATTGTTGAAAGCCGAAAATTCAGTCAAGTTCGACCAAACAGTCGAAGTTCACTTCAGACTAGGCGTCAATCCTAAGCTGAATGACCAACAAATCAGAAGCACCGTGCAATTGCCAGGCGGCACCGGTAAAACGGTTCGCGTTGCAGTTGTTGCTAAAGGCGAAAAGGTACAAGAAGCTAAGGATGCCGGCGCTGATGTTGTCGGCTCTGACGAGCTTGTTGCCAAAATCGGTGAAGGCTTCCTCGATTTCGACAAGCTGGTTGCTACTCCAGATGCCATGGCTATGCTGTCCAAAATGGGTAAAATCCTTGGACCAAAAGGCCTAATGCCCAACCCTAAAGATGGCACTGTAACTTTTGACGTTGGCAAAACTGTCAAAGATCTCAAAGCTGGTAAGGTTTCCTTCCGCGCTGAGAAAGATGGCGGCGTTGTACAAATGGCAATCGGCAAACTTTCGTTTGATGACAGCCGTCTTCTACAAAACCTTGCTGCAGTGGTTGATCAAATCCAAAAAATCAAACCACCATCGGTCAAAGGTGCTTACATGAAGTCTGTTTACCTGAGCACCACTATGGGCCCAAGCGTAAGAATGGACATCAGCGCTTTGCAAGATCTAGCCAAAGCTCCAGCTGTCAAAGCCTAAGCTACTAGTTCTTCTTTCAAGCTCACACAAAATTAAAAAGAGCATCGCTTGGCGATGCTCTTTTTGTTTGCTGATTTTGATGTTGCAGACAATTAGCTAGCCGTGTTTGGAACGACAAAAGTAAACGGATACGCTTGAGAAGACCTGAAGACAATGGCAGGACCGCCAGCGTAAATCAGATGCACAACAAAGGGTTTGACATCCACTTGGGTGACCACTGTCACTGTTCCGGTCACAGGACCACCATAGGGTTTAAGAGCGGCTATATCGGCCGGGGTAACTGTGTTAGTACAGGTGACTAGACTGAAATTGCTGAGCATAGAGCTTCCACCCTTGTTGGCTCTATTGATAACTGCCAATACCCTATTTTTGCAAGCCGTAGCATCAGGATCGCCAATAGCACCGACCCGTGCAGCTTCGCGACAGGTGGAATCATTGAGCTGCACCGCTAGCACAATTACAGTTAAATCGAACAGTACTAAAACAATCGGCACTAAGACCATAATGCCAGCACATAGTTCAACTATTGATTGGCCAAGACGTTTTCTCGGCCGTGACAAAGTCATAGACATATCGCTAACCATTTCACAATCACAAAAGACCGCTGACTAAATAATGCTCACAAAAACCGCTCAAAGCCCCAATGATGTTATTCCCAACCATCTAAAAGCTAATCTCCAACCGGCCTCGGACTAGCTATTGGATCAATGCTTAGAACTGCCACTGATGGGGTACTATGCTTAGTATGACGGGAGTTGAAGATGTCACTATTTTATAAATCAAGGTCAAAAAATGGGTCAGGAATTGCCGAGTTCATACCGGCTCTCTTTGTTTTCCTTTTCATCATTGCTCTGCCCTTAATCAACCTTCTCACCTTTACCATGGGATACGCCAACGTTTCTCTACTCGGCACCCAATGTGCTGTCGATGCAGCCAATGCCAGCTCCTACCCTGATGCCCTGAGCAAAGTGCAGAGCCGTGCCAATTCAATTGTCACCTCTCCCATGGGCCGCTTTGCAAAAATGGCACCAATCGGAGGCTACCTTGGCTGCGGAGTGAATGTCTTTATCGTTGAGACTGATATCAACACAAATGTAGTAAAGGAATACGGCCCAAATACTAAAATGACTGCTGCCTATGATCCGACCAACAAGATCTATGAGTATGTCATCAGGACTAATTTCAATATTGGCCCATTCATGAGCCTGGGTGCTATTCCTTGGATCGGCGGAATTCCTATGATTGGCGTTCCCACGCCGGTGAGCACAGCTGCACACCGCGCTGTGGAGCACTCTGAAGCAATATCGCTACTGCAAGTACCATACACAAGTTTATTGGCGACTTCTCCATTATCATTGCCGTTGACGTGGCTATAATAGTTGCCTAAGCAAGTTATTTCTAAGGCATCGAGACACTAAGTTGGTCAAGTACAAAGACTATTATCAAGTTCTGGGCGTCGACCGTAAGGCCACTGATGCTGATATCAAAGCAGCCTATCGCAAGCTGGCAAGAAAAACGCACCCTGATGCCAATAAGAATGACCCTTCTGCGGAAGAGAAATTCAAAGAACTAATCGAAGCTTATGAGGTCTTGAAAGACCCAGAGAAACGCAAACGCTATGACATGCTCGGTGCCGATTGGAAAGCCGGAGACAACTTCAGACCGCCGCCCCAACAATCTGGTGCCAACGACGGTAGCTTCAGTTTTGACTTTGGCAATTTTGGCGATTTGCGAGGAAACAGTGCCTTCTCCGACTTTTTCGATAGCCTCTTTGGCCAAACTTTCGGTGGCGGTGCTGCCGCGGGCGGACCAGTTAGACAACAACAACAACAGCAGCAAGCCCAAGCTGGTCGCAAGCGCAGCTTAGATCAAGAAGCTGAGATCGAATTGACTGTAGAAGAACTAGCTCAAGGAGCCAGACGGACGCTACAGGTTAGCACTCCTGGTGGCAAACCAAAAACCATTGAAGTAAAAATCCCCGCCGGTGTAAGACCAGGAAAAAAAGTCAGAGTCGCTGGCGAAGGCGCCACTATGGCTGGTGGCACACAAAAAGGTGACTTGTACCTGCGCGTCAAAGCTAAGCCGCACAATTACTACACCATAGACGGCGACAACTTGATTTGCGAGCTAGAAATCACTCCAGCGCAGGCCGTGATTGGTTCTGAGGCGGTTGTGACTACTATCGAAGGTGCAGTAAAAATACGAGTACCGGCAGGTAGTCAGAACGGCAGACTATTGCGCCTAAAAGGGAAAGGCCTACCAACTCTTGGAGCCAGTACCCGCGGCGATCAGCTGGTACGAACCAAGATTGCCATTCCAACAGAAATTAGCGAAAAAGAGAAAGAACTCTATGAGCAGTTAGCCAAGCTCGAAAAAGAAACTGCAGCTAACGGTCGCAAATAAAACCTCAAGGCAATAAGAAACAAGAGCCTACTGTTTCATATGGATATATGAGGCAGCCGCTCTGAACTCATCATAACCTGACTGAGATTGGTTTTGATTGCACATGATTTCAGACATGACTTCATGCACTTCTGGATCTACTTCTCTTAGCTTAATAGCCTGATTGGCAATGTCGCGAGCATCTTTAAAGCGATTGCTAGCAATGTACAAACGCGCTAAGGTAAGCAGCGTTTTTAGGTCCTCAGGGTTTTTCTGGTAGCGTTTTTCAGTATCTTTCAAAGCACTAGATACGATACCAGCATGCGATTCTACTATGTCCTTAACGGCATAGGGATAACCAAGTATGTCTTTTTCGCGAGTAAAGCCTTTTTGAAATTCTTCGAAGCCCTCTTGTTGCTTGCCGTCTTGGGCCAAGGCAAGACCCAGCTCTCTCTGCACACCAGGATCTGAGTTATCAGACTTAAGCAAGGCAGTAAGCTCTGTAACGGCCTTTGCTGAACTGTTTGTACGCATATAAAGGTTTGCCAGTTCTTTATGAGGAGTGGACCAAGTAGAAGGAAAAAGTTCAATTATTTTCTCGTATACGGCTATGGCATCGTCGTCGCGATGCATAATGGCCAATTGTCTCCCGTAGAGTAAACGAATATAGGCGCTGTACTTAGCTTGCTCAAAAGCCTTATTGCAGTAACCTATGCCCACTTCTTTATCAGCCTTGCTGCCCGCCTCAACCAAAACCATCCCAGCGGCCATCAAGGCCCTTGTATCATTGGGCTTCTTGGCGACAAGAGCTTTAGCCGCTTCTATGGCCGGGCCGACTTCACCACGGGAAAGCAGTTTAAGTGGTTCAAGCTTATTGATTTCAGCCATGACAGACTCAGCCGCAATAGACCTATCCTTCACTTCTAACTCTAGTTGTGCAGCGGACAAACCATAAATTCCAGTTTTATCTTTTGCCAGCTTGCCTGTGCTAACAAAAGCACCGCAGCACACAGTAGCTACAACAATAGGTAAGAGCACATCAAAAACGATACTAATCTTGCTACTGACCTTCCCGCTGGCTGCCTTGGCCGCCTGTTCTGCCTCAGAGCCAGCCGCAGGCATACTAGAAAAAGAAGCCTTGAGGTTGTTATGCGACCGCCCAGGTTCACTGTTTTCAGGCGGAATACTAGCTTCGACTGGAACCTGAGGTGGCTCGGCAGCCCCTAAATTGTTAGCGGGATTGCTATCTGCTGGCTTTGGGCCACTGCCTTTTCCAGGTTTAACAGCATCACTCTTCTTCTTAAACATAAGCCTCGAACTTCCTGTGGTCTTTAACAGATCGCTTCTCAATACTAATGGCTATTAAAATTTTGCCTCAAATCGAGCCAAGTTAAAACAAAAGATTCACAAACACCCTTCTTTGACACATATTGATCAATTTGACGCTTTGCATCCTCACTTAATTTAAGCAGTTTGGTCAGGTAAGAACTGCTGCGCGACTGACTCAGTTTAGCGGCTCCAATTGCTTTCAGCTCAAGAGCAACCAGCGAATCAATGATGGCATCCGGCTCATAATCATCGTCAATCAAAAGCTGCAAAGCTGCTGACAAGGCCAGGGCATCTTTACTACCGGCCCGAAGTTTCTGCACAAAGGCATGACTACCAAGCTTCTCGGTCAATTCCTGCAGGATAGTATCGCTTTTTCTTTGCAAGCCTTTGGTCGCCAAATGGCTCCCTGCCGATAGACCTACTATCTGAGAAATCGGCCCGACATTCTCCTCAATACGATTGTTTAGCGGCACTACCTGGCAGCGACTGACGATTGTAGTCAGCACGTCATCTGCAGTTTGACTAAATAATAGAAATAGAGAAGGCGACTTTGGCTCTTCAATTGTCTTCAAAAGAGCATTAGCCGCTGGTCTATGGAACGCAGCTTCATTGGCTTCTTCGACAATTACAACCCGGACATAATTAGAGGTGCGTGCCAGCTCCTCAGAAAGATTGCGGGCAGCCTCAACTGGTATCTTGCCGCTCTTGCCGGCCTCAGCAGAGAGCACAAACCAGGCCTTGGGATGCTCGTCCTGAAAAAGCCAGCGGCAATTCTGACAGGCATTCGCCAGACCTTTCAAAACCGGTTCGGCAAGCTCGGTCAAAGCCGAGCCGTCTTCGTCTACACAAATAGCCTGCCAGGGCAGCATACAAGCGCCCTGAGTAAGCTTGTCTTCTCTGCTGCAATTGAGATGAGCGGCCAACTGCCTGGCAATCAACCACTTGTCTTGGTGAGCACGTCCGGTGAGAAGTAGAGCATGAGCCAGGCGCCCTTGTTCAATGCCGTTGGCCAGCAATCTAGTAGCCACAGCTTGTCTTTCAGTCAAATCGGCAGAGAAGAGGTTTTGCATGTAAGTAATATTAACGTGTATTGACCCCGAAAAAATTGACAGCTCTTGGCGAGTCGAATACACTATCTCCGGTCAAAAAAAACGTGCATGGGAAAGTGCTGACTACTGAGATCAGGTCCCTGTGCCCTTTTGCGAAAGCCCGTCTGGCGAAGATTCCTTTTATTAAGGTTTACTCAAGAGAAAGGCGCGCAAAGCAATTCTTTGCTGACCATTTCACTTGGCTTTCTGGAGAGTAACCCTTGGCTAACGTAGTTGTCGTCGGAGCGCAGTTCGGAGATGAAGGTAAGGCAAAAGTAACAGACCTTTTGGCCAATAATGCCGATATCGTAGTGCGCTACCAGGGTGGGGCCAACGCTGGTCACACTGTGGTGGTAGGAAAAGAAACCTACAAATTCCACCTTATTCCTTCCGGAATTCTGTATCCCGGCAAGATCTGTGTACTCGGACCTGGCATGGTAATCGACCCCAAGGCGTTCATAAGCGAAGTAAAGTCTTTGACGGATCGCGGCCTCGATGACTCTCGCTTAAAAGTTTCGGCTTCAGCCCACGTCACCATGCCCTACCACTTGGCTCTAGATGCAGCTGAAGAAGAAAGCCGTGGCGATAACAAAATTGGTACCACCAAGCGTGGTATCGGACCAACCTATGCAGACAAGTGCGCTCGCTCCGGCATCCGCATGGAAGACTTGCTCGACCGCGAAGTGCTCAAAGAGAAGTTAGAGTGGATGGTACCGCGCAAGAACCTGCTTCTAGAGCGTATGTACAATCACCCACCGTTCAATACCGACGAAATTTTGGAAGAGTACGCCTCTTACGGCGAACAAATGCGCAAATACGTTTGCGACACATCGCAATTGATCTTTGAAGCCGTCAACAATAAGAAGAACATTCTTTTTGAAGGCGCTCAGGGCACAATGCTCGACCTCGATCACGGTAGTTACCCATTCGTGACAAGCTCTAGCCCAACAGCAGGCGGGGCCTGTATCGGTGCTGGTATCGGCCCAACAATCATCGACCGCGTCATCGGCATATCAAAAGCATTTATGACTCGTGTTGGTGAAGGTCCATTCCCTACGGAACAAGATGGCGAAGAAGGCGAAATGCTTCGTCAGACAGGCAAGCCATGGGCGGAAGTTGGCGTCACCACTGGCCGCCCAAGACGCTGCGGTTGGTTCGATACCGTAATTGGCCGCTATGCAGTGCGCGTTAACGGCCTCGATTGCCTGGCTATCACCAAGCTCGATGTCATGGACGAATTTGACGAAATCAAAATCTGCGTTGCCTACAAGGACAAGAAAGACGGTAGTATCCACAAAGAATTGCCATCAATCGGTTCTCAATTCAAGCGCATGGAACCTGTGTACAAAGTTTTCCCAGGCTGGAAAAAACCAACATACAAAATCACGAGCTTCGAAGAATTGCCTGCTGAAGCTAAACGCTATCTAGACTTCATTGCCGAAGAATTAGACTGCCCAGTGGCTATTGTTTCTGTTGGTCCAACCCGTGACAAGACTGTGGTTATCGAAGATCCAATTCACGGACCGAAGCGCGTGCTTTCCAAAGCTGTGGTGCAGTAAGGTCTCTTACTGGGCACCGTATGAAGTATCGGGCGTAAGCAAATCGCTTACGCCCTCTTCGTCTTTAATTGGTCCGAGGGGCAAGTTTAAGATCCGACGGATAAAATTCCTAAAATTGAGAGCCAAATCCCCCTGCTTCACCAAGCAGCGATCTAATCCAGCTTGAGCCGATGCGCTGTCTGGCAATATAGTAAGAATCTTGCGATAACAAGCCCGGGCATCCATATATTCGTGCAAGTAAAACTCATCAAGGTGCGCCAGGCGTTCAAGGGTATCCAAAGACTGGGGCTCTCTGAGCAAAATCGCAAGAAGGACGCTCCTGCTCCGTTCATAGTCTCCGTTGGCAATATAGAGATCAACCAGCTCTAACTGCCAAGCTTGCTCTTCCGGGCGTGACTCAACGGCCTTTGCCAGCAAGTCAATGGCTTTCTTATTCTCACCAAAGGCCTGGGCGACACTGGCGAGGGCATGATCAACGTCAGGGTCATGAGGAAAGCGCTGAGCCAGTGCATCAGCCTGGACTTTTGCTTGCTTTACCGATTGCTCCGCCAGCAAAGCAGACACCAAGGCCAATCGAGCGTCGCGAGAACTGGGGTCGAGCTGTACCGCACGGCGGGCTAGCTCAACGGCTAGTTCGGTAGAAAGATTTTCGAGATGGAGCTTGGAAAGAGCAACCAATGGTTCGAGAAGCAGGGGCTTGGCTCGTCTTGTTTTTTCGTATTGCATGATAGCGAAGGCAGAAAGACCCATTTTTTGGTAGAGTCGAGCAGCACTGAGCGCCACGGCACTATCTTCTGGGTAGACACTCAACAGTGTCTCTATCTTTGAACGAGCGGCCAGGAGAGAGCCATCAGCAATGAGGCGGTCCACAACCTTAATGGAGTCTGCCAAAGAAGCTTGATTACTCGACAAGGGCCCTTGCGCGGCAGCACCGTGATTTGGCCACGGCGCTAGCGACGACTCATAAATAAAGGCGACGAAGGGAAGTATTAAAATTAGTCTTTTCGATTTCAAGTGAAAAACCACACCGGGCATGGTACCAGAGTAACAGACTGTTCTAAGAACAAAAATGCTAGGATTAATTCAGTTATCAGCAACTAGCGAAAATGTCAAAAACTAACAATTGGACATCAGTCGGCTCACTCTGGCTATCAACCTTCGCAGCTAGCTTGTTAATCAGCGCCTATATTCTCATACTAGCTTGGTTCAACATCGGCAGCGTCGCTTCTGACCCATTAGAACAAGCAGCTGAACAGGCCTGTGAAAATCTTATCAGCACTACTGTGTTCGATTCAGCCTTTGGCAGAATTGGTATTTGCGACTTGCGCGAGGAAAGCCCAGCAAAGACTCGAAGCTTGAATACAATTCTATCTCTGGTGCGTCAAGGTATTTGGAGCAGTGAACAATACCACCTGCCCGCCATGCAGCAACTAGCGAAAAGCGACCTAGCTCTTTTGCGCAAGCTGCAGGAAGAATTGAGAAGCAAACTAGTCAGTGAAATTAGCAAAAACGGCCAGACCTATAACCAAGTTCAAAGAATCCTAAGCCGCAGTGCCCCCCCAGGCAGCCGTTTGACTTTCATGGCAATAGAGCTTGGTGCCATAGACAGTCATAAAGAAGGCTGTTTCGATAGCGACATTGAAGCCAGAACAGACGAGCAAAAAGCAGACTACGTGCGAGCTGGCAAGTTACTGGCCATGACACCTGTGGCGGTGCCATTTTCAACACCTCTATTTTTTCACCAACAGGCAAGCAAAGCAACAATAGCTGCTCCAAGCGATTTCATTACCTGCGAAAATGCATTGCCAACAACAATCCTAATAACGGCAGAATACGAAAGCAAAGCAAAAATAAAAAAGCGTAGTCAAATTTGCGTAATTTGTGGAGACCTTGGTCGCTCCAGGCGTCTCAAAAATGAACAAGCTAGCCTGGCGAAGCACAAGTCAAAAGATTCAACATGCTTGGCTCTGAGCTTCCCCCAAGGAAGACCACTCCTTTTCAATTCACTGGCAGACATACTGAGAAGCACAAAATTTGACAGCCATGGGGAGTGGCAGCAAGTAGCCAGTGGTTCAATTCCTGGCTCCGGTCGGTTAGCACCACCAGTGTCACCAGTACTAACCGATATGGACAGCCGAGATGCGCTCGGCATAGCCCTGTATCATTGGCTCAGACAAATGAATCAACCAGTTTCACCTAGTAGTTTGACACATACAATTGAATGCCAATGGACCAAGCCAAAATTCCAGCAGGCATTGAAACCCCGAATTGAGCCCGATAGTGATGACGCACTAGGGATTAATCAAGAAAATCTTGCTTGGCAAACTCCAATCAATAGCTGCCTTGCTTCGGATAGTGATGCCAGAGCCATTGCCTTTCTCCACCAAACAGCGCCACAAGAAGTCGGACAGAAGGCTCTGGCTGCCAGCTTTGCTGCCGCTCCGATCAACTACCCCACCTCAGCTATGCCATTAATAGTCAATGACCAAGGTAACGCTGTCACAGCAGGTCGACAGCACTTCGATCGACAACTAACAATTGACTTGCTGACAGAAATTTATGGCACTAATCTTAGTGCCCAAGAAACTATTGCTACAGCTCAACTATCAGAAATAAACGCTTTAAAAGCACTACGTCAATCTCGCAACCGCCTGGTTCTCATCCAAGCCGATATCGCCTCACTGCGAGATCGTGTTCGGCAAGAGAACGACCCAACAAAAGAAAAATTTCTCAAATCAGAGATCTCCGCAATGGAGACTAGCCTGAGCTATGAGCAAGCAGATCAAAAGCATTTTTCGACTGTACTTACCTTAGCCCATACAGCGAAACTAAACGGCTTATCGGTGGCGCAACAATCTTACGACCTGTGCAGTCGCCTGCTCAAGGTTTGTCGCAACGGCATCAATCGCCTTGATGACATTCCAGGAGCATTTTTGCTGGGAAAACGTTTTATATTCAAGCCTCAACTAGTAGCTCTATCTGAAGGAGAAATTGCTAGCAGCACCAATTCCACTGCTAGCAACAACAATAGCGGCACAATTCGCTCACCCTGGCTCTCAGCCAACCTCAAAATCTTCGGAAAAGTGCAAGAAATTACAGATCAGCCCGATACTAAAATCATGGCGGAAGGCCGGACAATTTCAGAAAGACTAGCAGAGGAAGCTCCCAGCCTGCCAGCTATCCCAGAAACTATTATCTATGACTCTAGCCTGCTGCTGAAGGCAGAGAATCAACTACCAAACGAAACCGAAAAGAAAACAGCTCCTACCAGCCTCCCCTCAGGCCTCCCACTAAGCCTCGCTGAATACCCGTTTAGAGGCTTACCAGTGGGAGAGAAGCAACTGATCTACTATGCACAAAAAGCCTTAAACAGCGGCGAGAAAATGGTTATGTGGTCCACCCTCGTGCGTGACTACGTCGCTTATCAAGATCAAGGCGAGCAGCAATCAAATGGAAGAATTGGCCTGCCTGTGTCGTCTAATGCCCATGGCTGGTTTAGCCGCAACGAACAGGACGACCCCAAACTGGCCTGCGAATGGCAGCTGCGAGCCCCCATTGTCATCCTAGATCAACAAATGAAAGATGCTTTAAAAGGAGTAACGCTGACCAATCCGAAGACTGGTCAGCGCATGCCATTGGTGCCACCTATTGGCCCTAACTTGATGTAGTGGCCCTAGCCTTCAGCGCGCTTGTTCTTTTTCTTCTTCGAACTAGAAGCGTCACCATTACCCTCATTGTCATGGTTGTGATTATCTTCGCCTTCTTCAGCTTGATCATCGCCAATATGCTCTGGCTGGGTAATGCCAGCATGTTCTTCCACCAGGGCTAAACGCTCGAGCAATTGCTCGTACTGTTCCATGGTGACGAAGCCGAACTCTTTGGCTGCCTTCTTCATGGTTTTAGATACCTTGGCAGAAACCTGCTTCTCGATATCCTCGGTGCGCTTGACAGCCTCGTCTTTGAATCCCTTTAGAAAGGATTCAGCAGACTCAGTTTTCACTTTGCCTTTTTCTTCGAGATCATCGATTAGTTCCTGACCTACTTTGACAAGGTCTTGCATGGCATCTTTCAGAGCATCTTTTACGCGATCAACGCTCGATGTTGCTCCGACACCGGTTAATACAGCTTTTTTCAGTAGTTTGGTACGGTCGCTCATTTATAACTCCTGAGATGGAAATTGTTCTTGGTTAGCTTGCTGCCTGCCACCTATTGTATTGAACCTGACCGCCAGCATGATTTTCTTCACAAAGATCTCAAGATAGACCGTTACAAAAGAAGCCTCGCTTCAGGCTTAATCTTCACCCTTAGAGTAGTCAATGCCAGTAAAATAGGTGCTCAAGCAAGGCAAAAGATCAAGCAAGAAATTAAACTTGACTTGAGCAGTTAGCAAAGAAGGAGCGGCAGGTAGCAGCGGTGAGAAGAGAAAAGAAAAGAAGATTCGAAATAGTCTCAAAGATAGCCAGACCGGCGATCTTGTTAGCGGTTTTATTAGCGGCCCAGATCACACCACTGAGCCCGCAACTAGCTGCATTTCAACAAGCTGCATATTCTCAAAACGTTGCCCAGGGTCTCGCCGCCAAACCTAAACTAGTCGTCCTAATGGTTGCCGACCAGCTCTCATATAACAGCTTGATGCGCTTCCAAGACAAGCTTTCTGGAGGAGGCATTCGCTATCTTAGCGAATCTGGCGCAAACTACACCAACTGTCGTTACATGCAAGCCACTACTCAAGGGGCCTGTGGAGATGCCACAATCGCAACTGGTGCCAGCCCATGGGCAACAGGAATCGTTGCCGATCAATGGTTTGATCGCCGCAAAAACAAAGCTATTTCAGCCGTGGCAGATGATTCTGCCCCCCTGACCGGTGCCAATAGTGGCGGTGCCAGCTCAAAGTTCTTACAAGGAACGACCATTGGCGATCAAATGAAGCTTGCCACAAATGGCCGCAGTAAAGTGTTCTCTCTTGCTGTGAGAGACTCACAGGCATTGTTGCTCGGTGGCCGTCTCGCTAACATGGCAATTTGGTTTGATACCCGCACTGGTAACTTCGTCTCTTCTGCACAATATAGTCGCGATTTGCCCACTTGGGTAAAGGGATTCAACGATCTGCGCCAACCAGAAAAATATGTCGCTAAACCATGGCAAAGACTCCTTCCGGAAACTGCCTATGGAGCATCCAGCAGAGATGACTATACTAACGAACGGGCCTTGCCATCAGACGGGAAAGCGTTTCCGCATATGATCAGTGGCACCACCGCTGGTGAAGGAGCTTACTCCACTCTAGCCATGACACCCATGGCCAACCAAATGGTTTTAGACCTAGCGAAAGAGGCTATCGATAAAGAAGGTCTTGGAACTCACAGCGATACAGACCTGCTTTCAATTGGCTTATCTGCCGGCGGAGAACTGATCAATAACTTCGGCCCTTATTCTCAAGAATCGCAAGACCTTGTCTTGCGCATGGACCAGGGCATCGCTGCACTTCTTGGACATCTTGAGCAAAAAGTTGGCCTCAACAACTGTCTAATTATCTTCACGGCCAACCGCGGAGCCCAGGCGATTCCCGAATTCCTCAAAGAACGGGGGCTAGATTCGGGCAGAATCGATCCCAAAACATTTAAAACCTTTATGGACACAAGCCTAGACAATAGATTGGGTCAAGATGACTGGATCGAAGCCTTTGAGCCACCAAACCTTTACCTAAACTTCGCCGCCATTGATAAAAACAAGTATCGCCAACCTGATGTAGAGGCACTAGCAGCAAAAGTAGCCCACTCAGTTCCTGGTATCGCCGAAGTAATTACTTCAGCCCAACTCTACTCGAACCAAGTTCCCAACGGTCCATTTTCCGAAGGTGTCCGGAAAAGCTACTACTGGGGAAGAAGCGGCGAATGCTACGTAATTCCCAAACCAGGCTACGTCTTTTCATCAGAGAGCACCGGCACCGCCAGCGGTGCACCTTACTCTTATGACAGCCAAGTTCCGCTTGTCTTGCATGGGTTTGGGATAGAAGGTGGAAAACACGCTGAGACTGTCAGTCCGGCAGACATCGCTCCAACCATTGCCGCGCTGCTCAATATCGAGACCCCAAGCTTGTCCGAAGGCAAGGTGCTAGTTACTGGATTAGCTCCCATTCAAGGACCACCGCGTCCAAGAACGATGGCAGCAGAAGTAGCGCCCCAGTAGAGCAAGAGTAAGAAAGGCAAGAGCAGTAAGGACAAACGTCATGATTGCCGAGCACTAGACTTCGAGCGTAACATCGATCAACATTAGGCCTCAAGCTCTAGCGACCTTGAGGCCTAATAAGAAAACCAGAAAAAGATAGAGCTAAAGAGAATTCGAATAATGGCTGAACAAGAGACACTGGTGCTAGTAGATGGAAGCTCTCTTGCCTTCCGTTCATTTTACGCCCTGATGAGAACGGGTATGAAAGCTAAAGACGGCCGCCCCACGTGGGCCGTTCATGGCTTCTTCTCTTCACTATTCGATCAAATTGAAAGACAAAAGCCAGATATGCTGGCCGTTTGTTTTGACCTTTCCGATCCAACCTTCCGCCATATTGAGTACGATCAATATAAGGCTAACCGAGCTGAGATGCCCGACGATCTCGCGGTGCAGTGGCCGATTATCAAAGAAGGCGTTTCTACCTTTGAAATTCCACTTTTAGAATTAGCAGGCTATGAAGCCGACGATGTTATCGGTACCGTAGCCAAGCAAGCCGCAGCCCAAGGTCGACGGGTAATCATTTTAACCGGCGATCGCGATGCTTTTCAGTTGGTTGACGGTGATAACTCATCAATAGAAATTCATCTCACAACTAAGGATGGTCTCGTAAACTGCGGGCGTCAGCAAGTGTTTGATCGCATGGGAATCTGGCCTGAGCAAGTAGTCGACTTCAAAGCCCTTTGCGGAGATAGCTCGGATAATATCCCTGGGGTCAAAGGTATCGGGGAGAAAGGAGCGCAACAACTACTTTCAGCGTACCAGACTCTAGACGGAGTCTATGAGCATCTTGACGAGATCAAATCAGCATCTCTCAAGAAAAAGCTGATCGATGGCAAAGAAATTGCATATATAAGCCAGAGACTTGCCACCATCCGCCTTGATGTACCGTTAGATTTTGACTTTGAACATTGCCGCTTGAATATGCCCGAACTGCAACCATTAAAAGACTATTTCGACAAACTAAACTTCAGACAGCTGACGACCAGACTGCCCAAAATTTTAGCTCGCTTCTCTCCCGACGGCTCTGTACCAGTGATGCCTAAAGCCTCTTCGCAGGCCGCTCTACCCGCAATAGCCACACATACAGGCCTAACCGGACAGCAGACCCTCACAGCACCGGCAGTGAGCTTAACTGATTCCGAAGAACATCCTCAAGGGCAACTCAAACTTTCCTTCGGCACAGCCACCAACGCCGCACCAATGGCGATGCCTGTTGAAGTACGAACACCAATAATCGCTCCGGCACCGGAGCTAACAATAATTACAACAACAGAACAGCTAGACAGCTTAGTTACTGAGCTCTCCAGCCAGAGTTTAATTGCAGTAGATCTAGAAACCACTGGGCTCGATAGCCTAGGCACCGAAATCGTCGGTTACGCAATAGCTTGGGACCCAGCTATTCGTTGCCAAGACGGCCGAGTGCATGTAGCACAATCAGAAGGCTCTAAACCGACCCTCAAAGCCGTCTATATTCCGGTACGGCACGTCGACGCATTGCAAGTTGCCCAACTTGGACAGCTAGAGCCAGAAGTGGTCAGTGCCAAACTGAAACCAATTCTTGAAGACCAGGCTATTGGAAAAGTAGCTCAGAACGCCAAGTTTGAAATGAACTGCTTATCTTGCGACGGTATCAAATTCGGTCCTCTGGTTTTCGATACCATGCTTGCCAGCTATATCCTCAATCCAGATAGCAAACACGGATTAAAGGATCAATCAGACAGAGTGCTCAACTATCAAATGATGCGAATCGATGAGCTGATTGGCACAGGCCGCAAACAAATAACCATCAACTATGCTCCGCTCGATAAAGTAGCGGCCTACGCCTCAGACGATGCCCGTATAACTCTTGAACTAACCCGCTTGTACGCGCCTCTGTTAGATAAAGAACAGGAATTCTTACTCTACCAAATGGAACAACCATTGGCCCATGTGCTGGCCTCAATGGAACAAGCGGGTGTGGCTTTGGATCTTGAGTATCTACAAAACTTCTCCCACGAACTTTCAAGCGAATTGGCTCGACTAGAAACCGAAATATATGCGTTAGCAGGCCACGGTTTCAACATCAATTCTACCCAGCAATTGCAGAAAGTTCTTTTTGAAGAAATTGGACTAAAGCCAAAGAACAAGACTAAAACTGGTTTTTCAACGGATGCTGCGGTGCTTGAGTCGTTGCGCGAAGAGCATGAAATTATCGGCAAACTCCTAGAGTATCGCCATATTTCAAAATTGCGTTCAACCTATGTGGACGCTTTGCCAAGTCAGATTTCTCAAAGAGATGGTCGCCTTCATGGTGATTTCAACCAAACCGTAACCAGCACCGGCCGCCTCTCTAGCTCAAACCCAAATCTACAGAATATTCCTATTCGTACCGAAATTGGTAGACGTATTCGCCGAGCTTTCATCGCGGCCCCAGGCTGCTCCCTAATATCTGCCGACTATTCGCAAATCGAGCTGCGACTATTGGCTCACATGTGTGAAGATGAAACCCTCATAGATGCTTTCGAGAAGAACCAAGACATTCACGCCAGAACCGCTGGCGAAATTTATGAGATACCAATTGAAGACGTTACATCAGACATTAGGCGTGTCGGCAAAACCATCAACTTTGCCCTCGTCTACCAACAAGGCGCCTACTCCACAGGTTTGGACCTGGGGATCTCAACAAAAGAGGCACAAGGTTTCATTGATAAATACTTTGCTCGCTACCCGAAAGTTCAAGGTTTCCTGCACAGCACCATTGAAGAAGCGCGCAGTAAGTCATACGCGCGCACCATCTGGGGACGCAGAAGATACTTTACGCATCTGCATGATCGCAACGACAATGTGCGCAAAGCCGATGAGCGGGCAGCCTGCAACGCTCCGATTCAAGGTAGCGCCGCTGATCTGATCAAATTAGCCATGATCAGATTGGACAAAGAATTAAAAGATGGAAATAGCAACGCTCGACTTACAATGCAAGTACATGATGAATTGGTGCTGGAAGTTCCCGACAATGAAATAGATGCAACAAAAGCAATATTAGAAAGAGCAATGACTCTAGACCAACCGCTCAAAGTGCCACTCAAAGTTGATTTTGGTATAGGTAAAAACTGGATGGATGCGAAATAAACTTGAATATAATTGAAGACACAGTAGACCTAGACCTTTTTCTCAAGCTTGATATAAGAATCGGCAAAATTATCAAGGCTGAAGTGTTTGGCCAAGCTCGAAAGCCAGCCTACAAGCTCTGGATTGACTTCGGAGATTTAGGTATCAAACAATCAAGCGCTCAAATAACAGCTCACTATCGCATAGACGCCCTAATAGGACGCTTAGTAGCCTGTGTCATGAATTGCCCAGCCAAGCAAGTTGGTGATTTTAACTCTGAAGTTCTCGTCCTCGGCAGTGCAGTCAACGCTGGCGGCGTGCTGCTTCTAAAGCCAGACGATGGCTCCGAGCTTGGCAGTAGAGTGTTTTAGACACAACGGCATTAAATCGAGATCAATGAACTCAGTTCTTGAGTAAATGATTCATCTCTAGAGGAGCGGGTCAGCCCGGTACTGTAAAAATTCTCACCAGCGGTGGTGAGACAAAGCTGAACATCTCTTGGTAGCTAATTGGCGCATGCTCTATGCACGCTAGAAGTATCGCACCGTTAGACCAACGCACGCGATCAAGATGACACCAAAAAGAGGCGAGGTAAAGTTGCAAGCACTTTCCGCTGACTCCCTGAAAGTAAGTGCGAATGTAGGTAATTGCCGCGCCAATAGCACCTACAATCGATTCATAACTGATAAAGCCAGCATGTTGCGGATCCCTATTTTTAAGGAAATCAGCGATCACTGAACTCAAGTCTGTTTCATGAGAAGTGGAGTTCATCCATTCATCTAAGCTAACAAACGGATGATCCGAAGTAGTATCGCTAGCCAATTCAGCACGTGGATGCGCTTTAGCAGGAGTCTCTTTGCTGCGTTTGATGATTATTGAGGCAAGGACCTGCGCCGGCACTCCTGGCGACGAATCATCGAGCTTCTCTTGCACAACCATACCTAAACGCTTCTGAATGTTGAGAGCTGTGCTCTGCGCAATTTCCAATAGCCGCGAAAAGCGCATTGCACTTATCGTAATTCCTCGTTCCTTTAACCAGACAAGAGCAAGCCAGGCTCTCAGTTTAACAACACCAGTAAATAGTGTTCCAGATGTCACCCAAGAAACTTTTTTGCAATTTCGGCAAGAGTAAAATCGATCTCCGGGCATATGAATAATTTGCGGCAGCCGACAAGCGCATTCGATTTTGTTGTAAATGACAAGCGAGTCGTAGAGGAAATCGACCGCGGCTGAATCATTTGGCATCTCTTCGTTGAAGGCTTGCCAAGCCTCACTAAACAGCTGGTCATCAGTAAGATTGGTAGACATATCTATTTCTCCTTTTCATATATAAACGTTCGGAAACCGAATTAAGTTCAATGAAAAAATTAGAAATCTGATTGTCTGAATTTTAGAAAATAAGTCGGAGCAATATCGCTCTGGCTTTTAGGATCCGAGCTAGAGCAATATCGTTCTGACTTTTAGGATCCAAGCTAAACCAATATCGTTCTGACTTTTAGGCTCTAAGCGAGACCAATATCGTTATACTTTTAGACTCTAACCTAGACCAATATCGTTCTGACTTTTAGGATCCAAGCTAGACCAATATCGTTCTGACTTTTAGGATCCGAGCTAAAGCAATATCGTTCTGACTTTTAGGATCCAAGCTAGACCAATATCGTTCTGACTTTTAGGATCCGAGCTAGAGCACTATCGTTCTGACTTTTAGGATCCGAGCTAGAGCACTATCGTTCTGACTTTTAGGATCCGAGCTAGAGCAATATCGTTCTGACTTTTAGTATCTAAGCTAGACCAATATCGTTCTGACTTTTAGGATCCGAGCTAAAGCAATATCGTTCTGACTTTTAGGATCCAAGCTAGACCAATATCGTTCTGACTTTTAGGATCCGAGCTAGACCAATATCGTTCTGACTTTTAGGATCCAAGCTAAACCAATATCGCTCTAATTAAAGAACCGACTAGCCTTCTTTCGCCTTCCGCAATTTACTGTGCTTGTAGCCATACAAGAAATAAATAACAAGACCCACTGGCAAAGTAACGGAATAGACTTTTAAGACTTCTGGCTCTAGATTGAACGCCAGAATGGTGCAGCCAACTCCGCCAGCAATGGCAATAAGTGGATTGACCAGCTTAAGCTTCAAGGCTCCAATACAGACGAAGATAAATGCCACAAGAGTTCCAAGCACCATCATGTCAGCAATCTTTCCGAATGGCACAAATCCAGCAATTGCGGCCACCACAATGCCATTAAGGATGATACCAACTGTCGGGTTACCGTTATTCATCTTTTTAAAGATTGGAGGTAGCAAGCCATCCTCTGCCATATTCAAGAAAATGCGAGGTCCGCCCATACAGAAAACCAAAAGAACGTTAAAGATACCGAGTACTGCACCGAAGGAAATGAACTTTGCAGTCCAGCCCTCGCCTGCGGCTGTAAGCAATTTAGCTAACGGTGCTGCCGCCTCAGAGCCAACGAATAGCTCATTGGGATGGCCATCAATAGAGCACGGCGCTAAGCCGGTTGCCACGGCCATAACAGTAACGTACAAGAAAGCAACAATGCCAACGCACCAATAGGTCGCCCAGCGAGTGTCTTTGAGAGACTTAGATTCACGAGCAAAGGTGTAAAGGGCATCAAAGCCGACGAATGGAAAAACCGCAGTAGCTGCCCCTTTCAAGACGCCCTCAAAACCATGGGGCATAAAGGGAAACCAGTTAGCCGGATTGATATGAGGAATACCAACAGCGAGGAAAGTGACTAAAAGTGTCAACTTCAGCACAACAAGAGCAAAATTGAGCTTAGCCGATTTTTTCACTCCACCAAAGATCAAAACAGTGCTTACCACAGCGATCACAGCGATGGCAATTACGTTAATACCAAAATGAAAAACACCTTGGTCATCTATAGTTGGGCCGCTCAAAAATACTGGCATTGAAAAGCCAATAGCATTCTTGAGATATTCACCCCACGCTATTGAAACGGCGGAAGCGCCAAAGCTGTATTCAAGGAATAGACCAAAAGCCACAACCCAAGCTACAAGCTCACCAATTGAGTGATAAACATAGCTATAAGCTGAAACGCCGTGCGGTACACGAATGGAAAATTTCTCGTAGCAAAAAGCGATCAACATGATCACTAATCCGGTTAGCATAAAAGAAAGGATACCGGCTGGTCCCGCCTTACCTGCGATGATGCCAGGCATGGCGAAAATGCCAGCACCAATGGTGGCACCAATTCCCAGAGCGGCAAGCATGACCCAGCCCAAATGCTTTGGGGTCTCGGCTATCGTAGCCTCATCCACCGAACAAGAGGTCTTCCGCATCAATGTTGTCAACATAGACCTTGGCATCCTTATATGATTTCTTAAACCCTTGACGGATTTCTGGTGCGACCTAAAGATGCTAGCATAGCCCCAACCAGTGTTTTTATAATAATGAGGGCTTTGTATGAGAGTGCAGAGAGCAGCAGTAATCGGTGCAGGGGCAATGGGCAGTGGAATTGCCTGTGTTTTGAGCCAGTGTGGAATCGAAGTTCTTTTAAAAGATGTAGAACAAGCGGCCGTCGAACGAGGGCTTGGAAACATCAAAAGAATGTATGATTCGCGCGTTAAAAAAGGCACCCTGACTCAAGCGGAAGCCGATGGCTTATTTGCCGCAGTCAAAGGCACAACCTCATACGAAGATTTCAAGACCGTCGATTTAGTAATCGAAGCTGCTTTCGAAGAAATCTCAGTCAAACTAGAAATATTCAAAACTCTTGATCAAATTTGTCCACCACGGGCAATTCTGGCCACGAACACTTCGGCCCTGTCCATTTCAGAAATTGCCGAAGCGACCACTAGACAAGACAAAGTGGTCGGCATGCACTTCTTCAACCCGGCCCAATTTATGAAACTTGTAGAAGTAACCGCTGGTGTAAAAACCTCAGAAGAAACGATGAAATCTGCTCTTGAACTCTGTCATCAAATGCAGAAGACCCCAGTCAAGGTTGAAGAGTGCCCTGGCTTCCTCGTTAATCGCGTGCTCTTCACTTATATGAATGAAGCCCTTTACGCCTTACAAGAAGGCTTGGCAACAGTCGAAGAAATTGACGCTAAAGTGGTGGAATTCGGCCTACCTATGGGTCCATTCGCACTGTTTGACATGACTGGTCTTGACGTCTGCGCCCATGTCAACAAATTCCTCTATAGCCAATATGGTCCACGTTTCTCCCCCTCTCCTCTATTGGAGAAAATGGTTAAGGCTGGCGCGCTCGGACAAAAATCTGGGGCCGGATTCTACATTCACGAGAAGACACCAGTTAAGGGTGAAGCAAAGAAAATCAATCCAGCGTTGAAAGATTTGATCGCTGAAGCCAACAAAGAAGTCGCTCTGGCAAAATCCCCCCGAGCCTTCCACGCTCATCGCGTTATTCTGCCAATGCTCAACGAAGCTGTCTACTGCATTCAAGAGAAAGTAGTCGAGGCCAGTGACATCGACATAGCCATGCAAAACGGATGTGGCTTCAAAGTTGGCCTCATGGCCATCGCCAAAGAGAAAGGTTTAGCCTGGTGCCTGAGTGAAATCAGTGCCTACCACAATGAGCAAGGTGAGCGTTTCCGTCCATCTTGGCTGCTCGGCAAACTAGTTGGCGCCAACGTGCATGACTTCAGCGCGCTGGCTCAAGATCAAAGTAAGAAACCTGTTGCTGTAAGCTAGCAAAGAAGAATCAAAATGTTCAAGTTAACCGGTGTATTACTTCTACTCTGGTTTCTCTATTTTATTAGAGAGGTTTTCCCACCATTTATTGTGGGCGGCATAATTGCCTATTTGCTTTTGCCTGTGGTCAATTCTTTTAGCACCACTTTCAAATGTCGACCGGGTCTTGCCGTAGCAGTTATCTACGTCTCTATCCTTGGCCTAATAATTGGCACCAGTGGATGGTTTGGTCAATCGATTATCGAGCAGTTCACCGCTCTAGCGGCTCAGCGTAACGAAATCGTCGTCAGCCTTGTGCAACAACTGTCCGATTCTTTTCACTGGCAAATTGACGTAGAGAAAACAGCGCAAGAACTTACCTCTAGCCTAGAGCAGAACGTTGGTACACCGGAAGAAATTCTGCATATAGGCGGGCTACTTTCCAAAAGCTTGCTGGCCGTCCTCGTCTGCGTAGTGTCTTCTATTTACTTGATTATTGACAGCCGCCGCGTCGGCCTATTCTGCCTGCGCTTCATACCGAAGAAAAACCATGAGATGGTGATTAAGCTCTCCTCTCAGATGAATATCATGCTCAGCAAGTATGTGAGAGGGCAACTTCTTCTCATTGCTTTGATGTCTTGTGTTGCCTACGGTATTTTGCATTTCTGGTTACACATCAAATATGCGCTGCTAATCGCCATCTTAAGCGGATTCTTGGAAATTATTCCCGTCCTTGGTCCGTTTTTCGCCATCAGTATTGCCACTATTGTTGGTGTGGCCCAATTAGGCGTCGGGGTAGCTATCAAGATAATTTTGGGCTACTGGGTGGCACGCTTGATTGAAGATTATGTTATCGTGCCGCGCTTTATTGGCCATGCCGTTGAACTTCATCCACTGGCTATCATTTTTGCCGTACTTTGCGGCGAGGTAATGGCTGGCGCCCTGGGAATGCTCATAGCAATTCCAGTAGCAGCTTCTATCAAAGAGATCCTAGACTTCCTCTATCCAGCAGACGGCTCGCAACCTGGCAGCAAGAGCAATCTCCCTTCTCACGATTCTGAACTGGCCAGAGCCACCACCACCAAGCTTGACGCAGTAAAACCGGAGTCAGTAAAGCCGGAGTCAGTAAAACCGGAATCACTAAAGAACGAATCCGAATCAATAACGGTGGCATCAGAGAATACTGAGCCTGGAAAATAACAGCTTCTAGGAGCTGATTTTCGATCACATCAACTTACTAGCTTGTAGCTCAAGCTACAAACTAGCCCTAATGTAACCGCGGTGGCATCACCGGGGCTATATAAATGATGGTTGCAATAGTTGCAGCGTAAGCGATTGCACCTAAGACCAGGTGCTGAGGCTTTAGGCGGCTAAATGTAAGCAATGCCAAATAGATGCTAGCAAAAAGCACAGCTACGCAGCCAGAGAGCAGTGTGCCGTGATCTAGATGCCAGCTTGTAAAAGCAACACCAAAGGCTACGGGGAAACAACTCTGAAAGACAAGGGCACCGGTGACATTGCCAATAGCAAGAGTGTCTTTGTTGCCACGCAACCACAAAACACTATTTATTTTCTCTGGCAGCTCCGTGGCGATTGGAGTAACAATTAGCGACAGCACTAAAGGTGAAATATTGAAGTCATCTGATAGATTCTGAATACAACCGACAAAGAGATAGGCACCACCGACAATACCAGCTAAAGACAGAATGATCTGCGGGATGATGAGACGGAAGCGCTGAGAGCCAACTTTAAATAAGCGATCGAGATATAGAGTCTCTGGGCACTCTCCCACTTCACCCTCGTGACGGAAGCATACATATAGGTAATAGGGATACAAAAGGACCAAAACACCAGCTAAGAGATACCGAATCACCGGATTTGGCGGAAGAAGCGTGCCAAGCAAAGCTAAGCTATAGGCAACTATGAAAAACTTCAAATCTCTTTTAATTACAGCCTTTTTTATCTCTAATCCAGGTTTCCTTCGTTTGCTTGCCGCATATGCAAGGCAAGCAATGCCGCAGATGCCAAGAGTGAGAGTACTAAGCATGAATGGCGCCCCAGCAATGGCACCAATACCAACCTCAACACCGTGCTGTTTACTGAAAAAGATTAAAGCCACTACAGGTATCAAGGTCTCAGGAAGGGCTGTTCCTACGGCAGCCAAGACACTGCCGACCACCCCCTCACTGAGCTGGAGACGCTGACCTAACCATTCAATACCATTTGTAAAGAGCTCAGCACTGGCGACAATGAAGACCAAAGTCAAAACTAAACTAACTATCTCTATAACGAACCCAAAGTTCACTGTTCACACCTATCGCTCTTTCTGCGAGAATACCAGAAGATTGATTAAGTTGCCTAACATAGAAACTTGCGCTGCAAACTAATATAGTAAGTAGATGATTACTGTCGAAGACGTCCAACATGTTGCGAAATTGGCCAGGCTTAGCCTGACCGATGACGAAATTCAGCGCTTTACCGAGCAGCTGGACCGCATTATTGGCTACTTCGACGAGCTCAATCAGGTCGACACCACCGGGGTCGAACCGATGTCACATCCAATCCCTGTCTTCAATGTAATGAGGGAAGATGTTGTCATAAGCTCTCTCGGCCGAGAAGTGCTCATGGAAAACGCGCCTCTAAAAGAGGGCGCTTTCTTCAAAGTTCCCAGGATTGGGGAATAGCTAGCAATGAAAAACAGAGCACGCAGATTGGAGGAGGGGCCGAGAGACGGTTTAACTCCCCCTCCTAAACCTATGGCAAACACCCGTGTGGCAAAAAGAGATACATTTAGATTAGAAAGCAAGGAGGCTATATGAACACCCGATTCGTGTTTGTCACTGGTGGGGTGGTTTCTTCCCTAGGGAAAGGCATCGTAGCCGCTTCATTAGGTCGCCTACTGCGCGCACGCCAGCTTTCTACCAGCATAGTCAAGCTTGACCCGTATCTCAACGTAGACCCGGGCACAATGAGCCCATACCAGCACGGCGAGGTTTTCGTCACCGAAGATGGAGCAGAGACTGACCTTGACCTTGGTCACTACGAACGCTTTATAAATATAAATTTGAGCCGAATGAACAATATTACGGCTGGGGCAATTTATAAAAATGTACTAGAGAAAGAACGCCGGGGTGATTACCTGGGCGGCACAGTGCAGATGATTCCCCATGTAACAAACGAAATCAAAACATTTTTACGCAAAGGTGCCACTGAATCTAAAGCCCATGTGGTGATAGTGGAAGTCGGCGGTACAGTTGGTGACATTGAGAGCCTAATTTTCTTAGAAGCAATTAGACAAATGCGCAAAGACATCGGCCGCGACAATGTCTGCTACATCCACGTCACCATTATTCCGAACCTGCGCACTACCAACGAACTAAAAACGAAACCAACACAACACAGTGTCGACACCCTGAGAAGCCGCGGTATTCAACCCGATATTTTGGTCTGTCGTACGGAGAAAAATCTTCCTTCTTCGGTGCGGGAGAAATTGTCTCTGTTCACAGACGTAGATGCAGACTGCGTCATTCAATGCCAAGACGTTCAACATCTTTATGAAGTACCACTATTCATGGAACAAGAAGGTCTGGCTGGTCGAGTACTGGAGCGCCTGCACCTGCCCAATACAGAGCCTGACCTGCATGCCTGGAAAGAGCTAGTTGAGCGCGTTAAACGACCTTCGAGACAGGTAACTGTCGCCATTGTCGGCAAATACGTAATGCTCTCGGATGCTTATATTTCTGTGGTTGAATCACTAAAACATGCGGGCGCTCGGCATAGCTGCCAGGTCAATATCAAATGGGTGCTCTCGGAAGACGTTGAGAAGCATGGCGCCAAAGAATATCTCACTGATGTCGACGGCATTCTTGTTCCCGGTGGCTTCGGCGATCGAGGCATTGAAGGCAAAATCATGGCTGCCGAATTTGCTCGCACTCAAAAGATTCCATACTTGGGTCTCTGCCTTGGTATGCAAATTGCTGTTATCGAATTTGCTCGCAACGTGGCCAATATGGCCAAAGCTCACTCAACTGAGTTTGACGCCAAATCACCTTTCCCTGTAATCGACCTCATGCCCGATCAGCACAACGTCACTCACAAAGGCGGCACAATGCGCCTCGGCCGCTATCCCTGCGTCCTGACAGAAGGCAGTTTGGCGGCAAAAGTATACGGCAGCACTGAAATTTCAGAGCGCCACAGACACCGCTACGAAGTAAATAATGATCTCAGAGAAGCTCTGAGCAAGCATGGTTTGCTCTTCTCCGGTCTCTCGCCCGATCAAAGACTGGTAGAAATGATTGAACTTCCAGATCATCCCTTCTTTGTTGCTTGTCAATTCCATCCAGAACTGAAGAGCCGTCCAGATAACGCCCACCCGCTATTCGTTGGTTTTGTCGAAGCCATGATCACCGAATCTGAGCGTCGCGCCATAGCCACCGGAAAAGAAAATCCCAAGCCAGAAATTGCCTCAAATAGCGGCGCAATCTCAGGCAAAAGCAGCGCAAAGAACAGTCCTAAAACATCTATAGCCAAGGCTTCTAACAACTAGCCTCAGTGTCTCTAGTCTTTAGACTTAGACTAGAGCACACTATTACTTAGCGAGCTGATCGGCTGCAGCTGCATCTTCTTTGACAAGCTCCTTAACCAGGTTGTCCTTTGATGAGAACCTTTCTGAACGGAAGAGCAAAAGCAGCATTAGTGTTGAAGCGATCGCCATCAGGGCCAAGGCAAAGAAGTAGCCGTAGGTCCAGCTCAATTCAGGCATGTTGTAGGGTGAATCTGTATGGAAATTCATGCCGTAAATTCCAGCTATTAATGTTGGTGGTGCACAGATTGTCGTAATAACGGTCAGCACTTTCATCACCTCATTGAGGCGATTAGAAATACTAGATAGATAGACATCCATAAGATCAGAGCAAAGTTCGCGATAAGTCTCAATCAAGTCAGTAATCTGAATGACATGGTCATAACAATCGCGCAAGTGTAGGAGAGTTTCAGCAGTAAAATTGGCCGGACTTGTGCGCAATATAGAGCCAAGAGCCTCGCGCAGAGGGAAGAGTGCGCGACGCAATCCCAACAACTCACGTTTGGCGATATGAACCTGCGAGACTATACGCTTGCTCGGGTCCTCGAGAATGCGGTCCTCAATCACTTCCAAGCGTTCACCAAAAACTTCCAGAACCGGGTAGTAAGCATCGATGATACTGTCAATGATGGCATAGGTTAGATAGTCGCTACCACGACTGCGCAGGAGACCGCGGCCTTTACGCAAACGATCCAGCACGGGCTTAGTGGCATCAACTGGCCCTTCCTGGAAGGTCACCACAAAATTGCTACCGACATACATGCTAATTTGCTCGGTTGCCACAATTTCCTGAGAAGCCAGATGATTAGGATCGCTCGCTTTGCCTTCGATCATATGGGCGACCAAGAAAAAATTCTCGTCGTATTGCTCAAACTTAGCCCTTTGATGCAAGTGAATAATATCTTCCATGGCTAAAGGGTGGATATTGAAAATCTCGCCCAGTCGCTTAATAATCTCAGGGCTGCCTAGCCCCTCGACATTTACCCAGAGCACAGGCCACTTACCAAGATTAGCTTCAATGGCCACCAAATCAGTTACAGCCTCTTCCTGAAGCTTGTCGACGTCATAGGCGACATAACTAACTTGAGACTGGGGCGCCTCCGGATCAAAAATTACATTTTCAGGACCAGAACCCACAGAAGATTCATGCAATGTACGTCGGCGGCGTTTTCTCGAAGCATTGCGCTTACTCATGGTTACGCATCACTTTCGGGTGTTGCCGCTTTTCCACTACTTTGACCACCCTTGGTCGAGCGATGATCTAACGACTTCCAAGTCTCAATTGCCCAGAGTTGCTCGGCTTCAGTTTCAAAGCATATTGTGATTTGAGCAAAAGTTCCATGGGCTGCCGATACTCCACGAAGCATCCAGAAAGCACTATCTTCTTCAGCCACTCTCTCGAAAAATGCTCTACCGTGAACCGGTCCATGTTCATACTTGAGTGGGTCATCGATCACTTTGATCTTCTGCAAAATATCCAGCGCATCTAAGCTATTACCGCTACTATCGCTAGCCGACATGCAGGTGACACGTACGTTTCTTGTTTCATCAAAGGCCAGAAAAGTTTGACCTTCCTCAAGCTCTTCAACAAAATTACCAGGAACAGCAACAGACCAGCCGCCACCAAGATTCTTACGCACACCCTGGCGACGATAACCGACAAGTTTGGCAGCCATAGCCTTCTGCGCCATGGTTTCAATTTGATCCTCTAACTCGTAGTCACAGCCAAGAAACTCAATTACTTGAGCCCATTCTTTCCAGGGATATTTCAAATCAGGATCAAGGCTATAGGCACTATCAAGGTGTTCCATGATACGCTCCAGAAGCTCAGCTTCCTTCTCCGTTAGAGGCTCGCGCCAGCGCACAGTGTTCCACATATAGCAGAGCGCACGGCCAAGATGATACTCAGCCCCGTGGCCATCTTCCCACCATGGAAAGATATCCCGGCCACTCATAGGTTCAGCAGAAACAGACTCAAGCCAATCCATAGAACGGGGCCCTAGCTGCGTCAAGATTGGCTCTGGTACATCAAACTGATGACCATCAAATGGCATGGCTAGGTGAAACTTGGCACCATCTTTAGATAGCTCTTTCACTCTTTTTGTGAGAGCACCAATCCAAGATTCAAACTCGCTGTAGAGCCTAACTTTATCTCCGGTCTCAAAATAGCCAGTCTCGTCGAAATACTCTATTTCGTCGTCGGCCACCCATTCGATACCATGTACCTGTGAAAGTTTGCGTACCAGGTCACAAACAAAAATGTGATAGCCAGGTCCGGCTGAAGAAGTTGCCGCCGCCACTAACAGAGAGCCATCTTCGCAAGGCGACAGCATTATCGGCTCCGCACCAGGGTGGAGCAATACCATCAAACATGGATTGCCTTCATCGTCTTCAGTCCACTGACTCCACTCTAATTCATCAAAAGCGACATTAGTAAGCCATGTCTCAAGCTCTTCTAGCTTCTTGCGATCAAAAGCTGGCGCTTCAACAGGGTGTCGCCCTGGCGCATACTGACCTTTTAAGTACAAACCGAGACTCATGGCTTCCTCCGCAACAATCTGATTCTACACCGCGGCCAAGGCTTACTCAAATCGTTGCCAAGCGGGAAATTCAGAAGAACCTGAAAAATCAGTTTAACTAGCAAAGGTACTACTGAGTCTCACAAATCATCCAGACCTTATTAAAACGGCGGGCAATTAGATCTTCCTCGCGGATGGCGAAATAGAGCCTGCCGTTGTCTACCCACATCATTTGTGTCAGAGCATCACTATCTAACTGTAATAAAAGTTGCCACTGCTCCGAAGCAAGAGCCAATTTCTCACCCTCAGTGCTGCAAAAATCGAAATCATCACCAAGGTCTAGATCTCTACTGGCTATCTCACAATCGAGACGAAAATCACCGGCAATATCTTGAGCATAACCGAACATTCTGTGCACAACTGGACTACCGTATATTTCTTCAGCGGCCTGTAAATAGCCTTCGTAAGCGCCATAGCCTCCTTCGCTAACAGCAGCCATTTCAACCGTAACGGCGTTATAAGAAAGCTCTTCTTTAAATGACACCGCACACGGTGCAAAAACAGAGCTAGGCGGTAAATCAGAGGGACAATCAGTATGCTTAAGCACTGCCACATCTTCAAAATATTCCACGCGCCAGCCGAAGTGATCATCAGAGCGATTACCCCAAGGACCATCGAAGGCATCGTAGAAGAACGACAAAAGGCCACGCTCTGGCAAGTTAGCATAAGCTTTAAAATTGCTGGCAGCTAAATCAATCTGGCCAAGGAAGGCTAGCGGAATCTTTGCCCTCGAGCGGGGCCACTCATAGCCAACGGGCAAAAGTGGCCGACCGCCTAAGCGAGAAAGACTTTTCTCCGCTTTATCCGCACTTAAGGTAAGACGCAGAGAAGGAAGCGCCTGGTCGAAGAGGCCATTGAACTCTGCCAAATCGTGTTTTTCTAGAATCTCTTCGATTGTCGCACTAGCCACTCTGTTGTTGCCTCCAGTTTGATTTATCAATCTTGCGATAATCACTAATATCCTTAATGCTCTCTAAATAGGCTGCGAGATCAAGCAACTCGCAATCTGCCAAATCACCTAAAAATTGGCGTACACAAATAGCATTGGCATACTGATATGACACCTTGCGCAATTCATCATCGACCATCAATACCTGGCCAAGATCAACACCTTTTGCTTGTACTTTGCGTAGGTCTTTAATGTAATACTCATTGCTCTTGTGAAAGTCATAGCGCACAGTACAATGGCTTCTATCCCAAACGAAGAGGGGGTCAGGCAGGCCTTTCCAAACAGCTCTGGCAATAGGAGCGATGTAAGCGATTGTGGCAGACGACCAAATTGCCAGGGTATAGTTTTCGTTGCACTGAGCAAGAAATTCACGAACATGGGGTCTGAAATAAACGAAATAGTGAGCCAGCTCCATATCTGGTGCTCGGTCAAGTGCTTTCGTGGCGCCGCGAATCAAAGTTTCATCAAGATCAAGAATCAACAGCGGTCGATTTAACGCCTTACTCATGACCTTCACCACCATTCATACTATGGCGCCCCAGTTTCAGGAAACAGACCGACCCATTCATGCTCCAATTCGGTATCAAAGAAAAGCAACCAGGAATTCTCAGAGAGCTTCTCGCCCTGTGCAATCTTGCGCAGCACAGTGATTGAATCATCGATCTTCTCTAGGGCCAAATCGACAAATAAATAGCTTGCCTCAGACTGAGAAAGACCACTTTCGCTCGCACTCTGACTACGACCTGGAGAACGTCCATCAAATTTAGGACTTGTCCCCCAACCGAAGACGCAACCGCACTCTTCTGCTCTCAAGCTATCATCTATTTTTTGCCGCAAAGCAGCGAACTCTTCAAATGAACTGATTTGATCAGTCTCAGCGATCTTCAAATAGCAAAATTTTTCACCGTGCTTGGTAAAACGTTCTGAGTAGAAAATGCCATTGAGCACAATCGATTCAATAATATTGCGCTTGGCTGAAACGAACGAGCGCCGCAGGGGCTGCAGTTCTTCATCTTTAAAAGAAACGAGAGTTGGAGTGACCAGGTTTTGCAAGCGCAGCGGCTCATCATCAATTTGTACTTTAATCTCCAGAACAACCTTATCTACAGCCTGGGCAAATTCAGACAGTGACTTAGTGTGCGAAATATCAAGTTGCTTGTCGCGACCAAACAGATTGACGATACGACTAGCGCTGGTGTTTATAACTTCAGTTGAGATATTACCTATCCATTTATTGAGAGTATCTTCACCCAATAAATATTCACAAAGGCAATAAGCAGTTTCAATGTCGTCGCGATCATTGGCACCGCTAAACGAGTCTGAAAAGAATGTGACATCAACGACGTTTCGATTTGAGCGCTGACAAGAGACCTTTGTCTCCGGAATGCTCAGGCCCGTTCGCGACTCAAAGATGCTTTCAAGCACATCAACACTCAAAGCTGGCCGCACCGGAAGAAATGACCAGCCGTCTAACTCTGGCGCCATCTCAATAATTGTTTTGACAAGAGGCCTCTTAAAATGATCTAGTTCGGGCGTGATGATGAACAAACAAACATCGTTTTCACCAGGCCATAACTCCCATAGAAGATTCTCATTGATCTTGGTCAGGCCATCATCAACCCACCTTGCCAATTCTTCAATCGGCAAGGGCCGCCGACCTTTTATGTGTGATTCAAATTCTTTTGAACGCTTTGAAAAAAGCTGCCACCAGATCTCGATTTGATCAAGCACACGCCTTCGATAAAGCAATTCTGTCTCTGATTGATTATCGATGTATCGCCAGCGCATCAGATTTTTCGAGGACTTCCAAAATGGGTAGCAGAAGCGCTTGACATGCACCTTCCATCAATAGCTTACTGGAATCAGGAGAACTCTGCGTGAAATTCAGAGCTCCTGTACACTTATTAAAATAAGCGGCCGTTCATTTAGCTCCAACGAACTAGCGAACTTACCGGCGGCATCTAGCTTTGAGCGATTTTCGCGCTGGCACGAGATCTCACAGCCTTGGCCTCTTCGGCACGACTGGTAGCCTGCAAGAGTTCAGCGTAATTATCAAGCACGTTGGCAAACTGCTGATTTGAGACACCGCTGCTACCATCATAAATTGCAATTGCCCGTTTATAGAGAGGCTCAGCATCGGCAAATCTTCCTTGAGCCCGATAAAGGATAGCCAGATTATTACAAGCTGTTGCCACAGAAAGACTATCCTTGCCCACAGCCTTTTCATATATCGCCAAGGAGCGCAAGTAGAGCGGTTCGGCCTCAGCATTTCTCTTTTGCGAACGCATAAGCTCAGCTAAATTATTGCAAGCGTTGGCAACATCGATACTATCTTTTCCCGATGTGCGCTCAAATACAGAGATAGACCACTTAAATATCGGCTCGGCTTCTTGATACTTCCCCTGGGAATAATACAAACTAGCCAGGTTATTTCTCACATTGGCGGCCTCAGCACTCTCTGCCCCTTTGGCCTTTTCGTAAGTGCCAATTGCCACTTTATACAGAGCTTCAGCTTGAGGAAAGTGAGCAGTCTGGAAATAGAGTTGAGCTAAACTGTTTTCACTTTCAGCGATGGGCAGAGCACCGGCGGGCAAATTATCCTCGCGAATAGCAAGAGCCTGCTGTAAGACTTGCTCGGCAGCCACAAATTTACCTTGCCCCATTAGCGACATCCCTTTGCCGTTGAGACTAGTGGTGAGGGCAACCAATTGCGGGGCCATCGCCTTCTGCTGAATATCACTGGCGCGATCGAAAAGAGTAGCTGCTTCCGCATACTTTCCTTGCCTGATATAAAGATCACCGAGAGCAGATAGAGTTGGAGCTAACTGCAGATCGTTCGAGCCATTAGATTGCTCCTGGTCAGCAGCAGTCTTCTTCAAGATTCTTTCGGCTTCCACTAAATTATTGCTCTTGATCTGCTCAGCAGCCTTGGCGCGCAAATCGCTTGGGCTGTTCATTGAACAACTAGCCAAAATCAGAGACGTGATCGAGGTGAGAGCAATTGAACTAAATAGTGGTACCGATCTAGCCTTAATTGGCAAAGCTACTTTTAACATCACAAATCTCCAGAAAATTATTGTTGTCGCTGCTTTGAATATGCACTGCCGAATCAAGCTATCTCAAGTTCTTAAACAGGCCAACTCCCAGACCTACAGCTGCACCAACCCCAGCCCCCTGCCAGGCTCGCTTGCCTCGGCGGCTAGAAGCAGCTCCGATACCAAGTCCAGCAATGGTACCGGTAGCAGTATCACGAATAATTGGATGCCCTTTCAAAGTCGTACTGCTTCGCACCAGACCAACACCGGCACCACTACCAGCGCCGATGGCAGCGCCACGCACCACACCGGCGCCTGAGACTAATCCAGTAAGGGCACCTGCGCCAGCGCCCACGCCAGCTCCGATAGTGACAGCCTTCACCTTGGGATGCCGTTGGAAATAGGTGCGGTTATCGCGCACATACACTTCTCTATATACAGGTCTCTGCACTACTACTGTTTTTGTCTGTACTGCCCCAGACTGATAAGGCGAGCGTTGTGTATTGACAATCGTAACCGGCGTTTGCACTTGCCCCCGATCTATTTGAGGCACCTGCCGGACTAACTGCGGCATGGCATCAGAATGTACTTTTCCGCTCAAAACAGTAGTCTGCGCTTGGGCTGCACCTATTGTTTGAGAAAGAGCTATAACGGCAATACAACTAAGACCTGTAAGACCAGATGAGACTCTTTGAGATCGACTTAACATAATACTCTCCCGCCTTGACCAGCGTACAGTTAGGGAATTCTGCCAGTGCTACTACCAAGATCGGTCTAGATCTAGACGGTAGTGACTTTTACGCAGCAGGTAGGGTGACGCTGCTAACCGGGCAAAGTTCCGAATATGTTTCAATTCGGCTAAAAAACATTTACAAGTGGAACCAGAAGCATTAACGGCTTGTCATGTAAACTGTGCAGCGGTCGACCTCAAAGCCGCTGTTCTTTTAAGTTTCAAACGGAGTAATCATGGCCACTTTAAATCGCAAAAAAATTCAGATTCTATCTTTGGTATCGATGCTGGCAGTTCTACCGCTAGTCAATTCTTCTGCTGCAGGGGCCAAAAGCAACGAGCAACCTCTGCTAATCGCTGCAAAAACTGAGCAGTTCAAAATGAAGCAAGGCTTCGAGCGCAAGCCCAAAGACATCATCAACACCCTCAGTGACAATGAAGTGACCGCCTTCCATATTTTCTTAGACGGACTAGATCAAGCTTTTTCACTAGACAATACTTTGAAAAACAAAGGCCCATTTACAGTCTTTGCCCCCAGTGACAAAGCCTTCAAAACCATTCCGGATGATGATAGAAAGAGCCTTTGGGCCAACAAAAAGAAATTACAGCAAGTCTTGCAATATCATATTGTGCCCGGTTCATTTGATGCAAAAGCACTAGGCATGATGACTTCAGTTAAAACCTTAGAAGGTCACGAACTAAAGTTGAGCAAGAAAGGCGACGACCTATACGTCGATGCCATTCTAGTCAGAACCACTGACGTTCCCTGCTCAAACGGTGTTATCCACGTCTTAGATGGCGTAGTTATGCCGCAACTGAGCAAATAGAACTACCAACAAATTTCGGCAAGCTTAGCTGAGTGACTCTTGCTCAGCTAATCTTGCCGCCATGATTGGTCGAGCCTGCAGCCTGAGGGTAGGCAGTGAGCCATAGAACCAAGCAGCCAGCATCAAGCAACTCAGTCCACTAACAAAAATTGTAATTGGCACACCGATAGCAGTGGCCGATGCACCAGCAATCAAACTGCCAATAGGCATCATTCCCATAAAACACATGGTGTAGATACTCATTACCCTTCCGCGTTTATCCTCTTCCACCAGAGTCTGCAAAAGAGTGTTGGTAGCAGACATTTGGAACATCACACCAAAGCCAATCAGTGAGAGAAGAAAGAGAGCGGCATAGAAATTAGAAGTGAAGGCAAAGACCATTAGACTACTTGAAAAAAGTACCATGGCACCACAGAGCCAATGGCCAATGCCTTTCATGCTTGTACGCGAAGCCAGTAGTATGGTACCGGCCAACGAACCAATTGCTGAAGCCGACATCAACCAACCTAAAACATCGGCACCACCATGAAAAGTCTGCTGCACCAGAGCTGGCATTAAAGTACTGAGTGGCATACCAGCCAAGCTGGTAATAGCCGAAATAATCAACAGCGTCTTAATCGGTCCTGATTGAAAGGCATAAACAAATCCTTCTTTCATGTGAGAAAAAACCGTCGCCTTTTTCTTTATCACCGGCGCCTTAGCGGCAAAACGCATACAGAGCAAGGCCGCAATTACGGCAATATAACTGAGACCGTTAGCAAGGAAACAAACTCCTTCACCAAGAGTAGAGATAACACCGCCAGCAATGGCAGGTCCGATTAGACGAGTTAGATTCATCAAAGACGAATTTAGAGCAATGGCATTGGGCAAATCTTTCTTATCGAGCACCATATCGGTAACAAAAGCCTGACGGGTAGGCATATCCACAGCATTGACGAGACCTGTGAGGATACCCAAAACAAGAATCTGCCAGAGTTGAATGTGACCAAATAAAGTCAGTGCAGCCAGTGTAAAGGCCAAAAGCATTGCTGCTATCTGCGTACCAATTATCAGTTTATGTCGATTAACACGGTCAGACAGAACCCCGGCAAAGGGGCCAAGAAAAAAGCTTGGTGCCGTACTGGCAAAAGCCACGGCTCCAAGTAAAAGAGGAGATGACGTCAAACGATAGGTGAGCCAGCTCAAAGCCAGCTGCTGCATCCAAGTACCAATCAGTGAAACCAACTGCCCAGAAAAATATAATTGATAATTTCGACTAGAAAGAGAACGGGCAATATGCCCAAAAGGTGATTTTGAAGCGTCCATTTAAATAATCCGTCAGGCTGGCTTTTTAGTTGACTGGTCTTTAACCAACAACTTATTAGTAGACGGTCGGTCGACTAGAAAGTTTCAACGAACGCTTAGATCTAGCAAAGATACTCCGTAAATTAAGCTTCGTTGGCCGAGCGCCTGGCTTCAAGGTCTTCCCAACGGGCGAATACCTTGGCAACAGCCGCTTCAGCCTTGTGGAAATCTTCCATCATCTCGGCCAGCTTGACGTGATTAGCTGCAACCTTCGGATCTTCCATTTGCTTGCGCACTGCCTGCAAGGCACTCTCGGCCTCTTCAACTTTGCTACCAATTGAGTCTAATTCTTTGCGCTCATTATTAGAGAGGGGCTTAAGATTTTTCTTGCTACCGTTATTACTAGAGACACCACTGGTAGAGCTACCAATTTTACTGCCAGACTTTTCAATTTTTTCAGCCTTATCAGATTTACCAGCGTTGCTCTTATTCTTCGAGCCACTCTTAGAAAATCGATTTGATTCCCACTGCGAATAATCGGCAAAAAATTCCACGCCGCCATCGCCGTCTAAAGCCAGTATGTTGGTAGAGATTGTATCGATCATGTAGCGATCGTGGGTAACCAGAACCACAGCACCAGGGAAGTCTTGCAAGCTCTCTTCCAGCACTTCTAGAGAAGCAATATCGAGGTCATTGGTAGGTTCGTCTAATATCAAAATGTCTGCTTCTTGCAGCATCAGGCGAGCAATTAAAATTCGCGCTTGCTCACCACCAGACAAATAACTGACCGGCATAGGCAACTGGTCTGGTCTAAAAAGAAACCGCTTCGACCAGCTCATGACGTGAATTTGACGGTCACGATAGACCACCGAGTCTCCGCTAGGGCACAGGGCCTCTTTCAGAGTAATTTCTTTATTGAGCTGATCGCGATTTTGATCGAACCAAACAACTTTTAGCTGATCGGCGCGCTTTACGGTGCCGCGATCGGGCTCTATCTGCCCAGCAAGAATACGCAGCAATGTCGTTTTACCACTGCCGTTTGTGCCGACCAAACCGAGTTTCTGCTTGGGTGTTAATACCAGATCAAGACCGGCAAACAACTCACGACCACCCATCGACTTAACAACGTCTTTAGCAACAAGCAACTCTTTGGTACGGCGCCCAGATGAGCTGAAGTCAATATTGACTGAATTATTCATATTGTTGCGAGCTTTCACTTCAGCGAACTCGTCGAACAATTTACCAGCCTCACGGATACGTCCCTGTGACTTGGTTTGTCTAGCTCTGGCTCCACGCTGCAACCAGGCAACTTCTCGGCGCATCTTACTAGCTAGAGCTTGCTGCTCATTTGATTGAGCAGAGAGATACTCGGCCCGAGCGACGAGATACTCGCTGTAAGGACCCTTACAGCTCAAGTATCCATCTTTATACGCGGCGTTCAATTCAACAGTACGATTGGTGACATTCTCAAGAAAATTACGATCGTGGCTGACCAAAATAAAGGCAAAAGATGCTGACTTCAGCAAGTCTTCTAACCAAAGTACGCCTTCAAGATCTAGGTGGTTGGTTGGTTCATCTAACAGCAGGAAATCTGGTTCTTTCACCAACTGTGCAGCCAGAGCCAAGCGCTTACGCCAGCCACCAGAAAGGGAAGAAACGGTAGCACCCAGATCTTCAAAGCCAACGGTGCTAAGAGTGTATTCCGCACGATTGATGCGCTCGGCCTCGTCTATTGACTGGCCATCTAAAGAGGCAGCGACGACATCACGTAAAATTGCATCAGGTGGATAAGGATTGTCTTGAGCCAAATAGGCAATATTGAGAAACTTGCGAGTGGTTATAACACCATCATCAGGCGAATAAAGACCAGCCATAATCTTGAGCAAGGTTGACTTACCAGAGCCATTGGGGCCGATCAAGCCTACTCGTTCGCGATCATCGATGGTTATCGAAATATCGCGAAATAGTGGTCGGGCACTAAATGATTTGGTTACAGACTGGCAACTTATAGCAACTGGCATAGTTTCTCATTATACTGGCTAGGCCGCTGTCAACCCAGCTTCATGGCTATTTGTGACGCTGTTGACAGTGTGATTGGCGTCAATTGGGATGATATTGTATTCACATGGATGCTGAAGCATGAAAATTTGGGTCGACGCAGATGCCTGCCCTGTGCCGGTTAAAGACATCGTCATCAAGGCTGGTCACAAGCTAGCTATTAGTAGTATTTTCGTAGCCAACAAAGTAATTGCCCTCCCCCTCTCACCCCACCTCATCTTTGTACAGGTGGCAAAAGGAGCAGACGTAGCAGATCAATACATTGTTGACCAAGCAACAAAAGACGATTTAGTAATCACTCAAGATATTCTTCTGGCAGCCCAACTAGTTCCCAAGGAAATAGTGGTAATCGACCCTCGCGGTCATGCCTTTACCGAAGAAAACATTGGCGAACGTGTCTCTGTCCGAGCGCTGATGACAGACCTGAGAGACAGTGGCGACATAACAGGAGGGCCCAAACAATACACTGACAAAGACAAACAACGCTTTGCCAGTGCCTTTGATCGGGCCATCACCAAGCTCAATAACAGAGCCGGCAACAAATAGAACCAATTATTATGGTTCTGATTCTTTGCTGCCAATCAAAATGATGTTGGTACCAACCTGGTAAGCGGAACCATTCTTAGGATTTTTGATTTTACCGTTGGCGTAGAAGCCTACTGAACCGGTCTTAAATTCTTTACCGTCAGCCTTGATGGTGCCCCATATTTCGCCCGAAGTGGTTTTGAACTCAATGATCAAAGCGGGTGGCGCATCGGTATCTACTTTTTTGGCCATCGTGATTCCTCCTAATGAGATTATTCAGATCAATTATCCAAATAGACAATATCCAATCTGACAAATCAAGTTTACAGGATGAAGCGGCCACTGCAATCAGCTTGCCAAGGGAAGAGACAGGCTTAACCATGATATTTTTCAGCGTACAGCGCCCTAAAATATATGCCATACTCCCCCTTAAGGCGGTACGAACATAACGCCTGCTGCACCAAATAGTGTTGGTGCAGACATCCCTGGAGATTAGATGAAGAATAAGCTATTTGTAGGCAATCTTTCCTACAACCTGACTGAGACCACCCTTGAAGAACTTTTTGCCGAGTCTGGCAAGGTTGTTTCAGTAGCAATACCTACAGATCGTGAAACTGGTAGAAAGCGCGGATTCGCTTTCGTCGAAATGAGCAGCCAGGCTGAAGCCGAAGCCGCAATTGAGAGCTTGAACGGCAAAGACATCGACGGCAGACAAATCGTTGTCAATGCCTCCAAACCAAAAGAGAAAGCCTACTAAGCTTTCCCTGCTATTATTTTTGGGATTTTTAGGACACCCCACACCTCTTTTACGGTCTGGGGTGTTTTATTTAGAGAAACAGCTGAGGGAATAATGTCAAAACCAATCAAATTAATTTGCGGCAGTCTGTTATTGCTTTTGAGCGGCTGCACCTCAACAGCTGATAAAGAAAAAGAAGACCTCAAGCGTGACCTCTTAGAAGTGCGCTCAGAAACATCAGTCTTAAAGGGCGAGCTTAATAGCCTTAAGAACATGGCACCGCCAGTCAAATCGGCAGAAAAGAAAGACGATACAGCAACTACTGATAGTGGCACACCTATCGAGACAAAGCCGGGCTCCACAGAACCTAAAAGCAGTAACTAAATTACGCTTAGTGGCCGACTGCGCCTAAGTATTCACCCTTCGCCGGAATAAAGAAGACCCCGACCACACCCAGCAAATAGACAGCAGATACTGTCGATGCCGCCATGGCATAAGAGCCACCAAAGGTCTGAATCAAGACGCCGCTGCCAAGCGCGGCTACAACCGCGGCATAGCGACCGGCATTGTAAATAAAACCAAATGCGGTGCTGCGCACTTTGGCCTCGTACAACTCAGGCAAATAGGTCCACATGATGACAAATGGCAAGTGAGCAAAGAAGCCCAAGGCCACGAGCCAGCAAAGCAGAGCTGGGCCAAAAGAATGCACTGTATTGAACATTCCGTATGAAAGAGCAAAAGCAAGAAGGAATGAAGTACCAAGCGCAAGACGATAACCAAGTTTCTTGATCAATATGCCACCAAGCAAACCAGAAAGAATCATGCCAATATCTTTAGTGAACATAGCATGACTGCGCTGCTCGACAGCCAGATCGCCAGTAAGCTGATTAATCCAGGCCGGTATCCAAGCAATAACCGCCCACCAACAGACGATAGCAACACTGGCCACAGCAGCAACTGAAATAGTTTTCTTGCAATTAGCCTTAGTGAATAGCTCTCTAAAACAGGCACTAGCATTGGCAGTAATTGTCGTCAAAACAGAGGCACCGGTGCGAGCACTCTCTTTGTCACGAGCCTCTTGCAAGCGCACGAACTCTTCTGGTTCGCGCAGCTTGAAGCGCATATAGACAGTAAGAAAAGCAGGAACGATGCCGGCCATGAACAAATAACGCCAACCGAAATGACCGAGCGAAAGATTGAGCGCCGCAGTCAGCAAGTAACCGGTTCCCAAAGATGTTGCCAGAGCACTAACAGCAAAGACACGCGACTTGGCGGGCCAACACTCAGAAAGCAATACGGCTCCGATACCCATCTCACCGCCGATACCAGCTCCGACCAAAAAGCGATAAATACCAAGCTCCCACCAGTTGCTGGCAACAGCACAAAGCCCAGTACATATGGCATACAACAAGATTGTTATGCTCAGGGTCTTAGCCCTACCAATGTGGTCGGCCATAGCACCGAAAATCATGGCACCAAGCGCCCAACCCAACATAAACAAAGCAATTATGTATGAACCATATTGGCCCACCACTGAATGCGACTGGGTGTGCAGTAATTCCGATAGTGCCGGAAAGAGAACCATGGCAAAAATGGAAGAATCCATGCCATCAAAGACACCACCCAACCAGGTAGCAATCAAGACATGCCAGCGCGACGGTCCACTCATCTCAGTAGCTACATGCGGCAGAGGCTGAGCTGATGAGGCCAAATCAATATTCTCAAGGTCAGAAGAAGAGTCAACAGGAATATG
>Ga0075163_10000046_pt1 | contig 124808 bp, 119 predicted proteins | sample JI1023141ADNA_FD_71478 | JGI IMG/M metagenome (GOLD analysis project Ga0075163, IMG submission 71478) | Wastewater effluent complex algal communities from Wisconsin, to seasonally profile nutrient transformation and Carbon sequestration -... | ecosystem: Engineered > WWTP > Effluent > Algae...
TGAAATCTTGGGTTGCACGACTACCTAAAATATAATCTGCAATGTCATTATAATGTATTTTTTCTTTCGCCATTGAGATACCAACATAATTATCAATCTAGCTTAATTATATGACTAAAAAATTAAAATAAAGTTAATTCAATAATCTAGCTTTTAAAAATTCTTAGTGTATTCATAATATGATCGGGGAGATCGGCTTTGAGGTTGTATGATTTTCCTTTCAAGCCTGAAATTACCATCTCTTTAGCATGCAGGTGCAGCTTGGATTCGATAATGCCTTGTATGTCAGCTTTTTTGCCACCGTATTTTTCATCTCCTATAATTGGAGTGCCAAGGTTTATAGCTGCATGTACTCTAATTTGATGAGTTCTGCCGGTTATTGGCATGAATTCAATAAGTGTCATGTTTCCTAAATTCTCGAGCACCTTATATTTTGTGATTGCTTGCTTACCTTCTGATGCGCTAGTATCAGAGACTTTTTCGTGGTCATCATCTTTTGTTTTTGCCATGTAAGATTTTATAATACCTTCATGCTGCTTTGGTCGTCCAAGCACTACAGCAAAATACTTTTTTTCTATTTGCTTGGTTTTAAAGAGTTCGGTTAATATCTTAGCTGATTCTTTTGTTCTAGCCAAAATTAAAACGCCGCTAGTATGTCTATCCAATCTATGCACTAGCCTAGGTCTCTCAGCGTATTCAAAGCGCAAACCATCTAGTATATCATCTACGCTTATCTTTATTTTGCTTCCTCCCTGAACAGCCACCCCATATGGTTTATTTATGGCGATTAGGTAATCATCTTTAAATATAATATTATCGTTTATTCTCTCTAAGAGATTTTTATAAAGATTTGAGTTGATATTTTTAGTTTGTTTTTGTGGTTCATCACTATTAGAGATGAGATTCGCTTTTACCTCTACCACATCGCCGTTCTGAATTTTATGAGAGTTGGCAATAGATTTTTCATTTACTAATATCTTTTTCTTTCTTATCAATTTTTGTACTAATACAACTGGAATGTGATGATTTGCCGCAAGCCAGCGATCAATTCTAGTTTCATAAGGTAGGTTTTCTACTTTTATTCTTTTACTTATCACAGATTTATTATATAAATTAAACAACAAAGATTATTTGAGATGAACAATAAGAATAATATAAGTAAATTACTAAAAAACAAGCGTCTAGAGAATAAAATCCAATTGAGTAAAGTGGCAGAGGATTTAAAAATACGCTTGAAGTATCTAAAAATGATTGAAGATGATCTCGAAAACAATATAAATACTTATGTTGTTGGGTATATAAAGCTCTATGCAAACTATTTGCATGTAAGTATCGGAGATCATTTAGAAGATTTAAAACAAATAAATCAATATGTGCCACCAATTGTTAACACTGGTGATGCAGGTATAAAAGTAAAAAAATCTCCATGGCAAAAGGTGGTGCACTATATCGTTATTATTGCTTCTGTTTTAGCATCTATAACTGCAATTTATTTTATGGATGCAAAAAGTAGCCAATTAATTCATAGCAATCAAAGTGCAGAACAGTAGACCTACTTGGGAAATATCTAAGGGTTTGGTTGATTACACTTTCTCAATCCAAAAAATGGAAGATATAGTAAGTGATATCATAGAGAATGATAGGCAAGGTGCTGTTTGGTTGCTGGAATATCCATCGATTTATACTGCTGGGTCCAGTGCTGTTTCGTGTGATCTTTTAGAAGAAAGTAAATTTCCAGTATATAAAACTGGAAGAGGTGGGAAGTTTACATATCACGGTCCTGGCCAGAGAGTAGCTTACTTTATGTTGGATTTAAAGAAGCAATTTGCACCTCATGATCCAGATTTAAAAAAATACGTTTTTTTACTTGAAGAATTAATCATTGCTGTTCTGAGAGAGTTTGGAGTGATTGGAGAGCGGCGACCTGGTAGGATCGGTATATGGGTTGAAACTGTCTTTGGGGAGAAAAAAATTGCTGCGATAGGGATTAGAGTTAGAAAATGGGTTGCATATCATGGCATAGCTATTAATGTATCTCCAAATTTAGAGCACTTCCATGGTATAGTTCCTTGTGGTATTAGTGAATATGGTGTTACCTCATTGAGGGATTTAGGTAAAGATGTATCTATGGATGAATTAGATGATGCGCTTATGAGGAATTTTCAGAATATTTTTGGTGAAACAAAATGATAAATAGTTTGTTTTATAAATTCCTAGTCTTCTTGCTAATAGCATGGGTAGTAGGTTTTCTTTGTTTTTTGTTAATGATCCCAAGATCTGTTGATATAAATATGCTACCCAAAGCAGATGCTATAATAGTATTAACTGGTGGACAGAAGAGGATTGGCGCTGGATTTCAGCTTTTGAAACATAAAAAATCTGAGAAGCTTTTTATTACCGGAGTTGGTGATCGAGTAAGAAGCTTGGAAGAATTTAGCGATTATTTTGGTCAATTAAGCGCTAAAGATAAGGAAAAAATTGAGTTAGGTTGGGAGGCGGAGAGCACTAAGGAAAATGCTATAGAAGCTGAAAAATGGATAGCGAAGAATAATATCGGCAGCATAATATTAGTGACTGCTAATTACCATACCTTAAGAAGTTTGATGGAATTCAAAAAAACTCTTCCTAATATTAAAATAATTACTTATCCTGTGGTGTCGCCAACAATAAAGGTAAAGCAATGGTGGAGATATCCAAACACAGCTATTTTGCTTATTAAAGAATATAATAAATGTTTGTTTTTGTTGGTTTATAATTTATGCAATTAATCTATTTAATTCGATCTTTAGTTTTTACTATATTTTTTGCGCTAAGCACTGCTTTAGTGGCTATATTATTTTCTCCGTTTTTAGTGCTTAGATATCGACCAATATATTGGACAGGAATTACTTGGTGCAAGATATCTTTATTTTTGCTTAGAGTGATTTGTGGAATCACATATAAAGTTACTGGGTATGAAAATTTGCCTAAGGGAGATTATATTATAGCTTCAAAACATCAATCTACATTTGAAACCATCTTGTTTTGGGATATTTTCTATATACCGACATTTGTCCTGAAGAAAGAATTAACTAAGCTGCCATTTTTTGGAATTTATTTGGTAAGAATGAAAATGATATGCATTGATAGAAATGCTGGTGCTAGTGCTCTCAAAAAGATTATTAGCGAAGCGCAGAATCATATAGAACAACATAGAAAGATTATTATTTATCCAGAAGGTACAAGAAAAGAACCAGGTCAAATTAATGAAAATTATAATAGCGCTGGCGTGATGGCGCTTTATAGAAATTGTAACGTGCCAATAGTCCCAGTTGCCTTAAATAGCGGAGTGTTTTGGCCTAAGGATGGATGGATAAAATATCCTGGAGTTGTTGAGATCAAGATATTGCCAGCAATAACCCCAGGGATGGACAAAGACACCTTCATGAAAAAACTTAATTATGATATCGAACAAAACTCTATTGATCTCTACAAAAATGCCAAAAAAACTTGCGGCGTTTTTGTGTAACCAGAGTTTCATGTTAATCCATACGATGTGATTACATTTTTCTTCAAAATCGCGCAGACACTTTTACCTAAAAACTAGTGGGTTTATGAGGTGAAACCTACGCTACACGGTGTTAGTAAACCAATAATTACAGTTGGATCAATAGGTTCAGTTAGATTGGGCATAAGGCCACCTTCATTAGGATTAATTTGCATTGTAGTAATAATAGTTTGGTTAAAATCACTCGCTTGGGATGAAGGTTCTTCGTGTGCTAAACTTTCTTCTAACACTGGATTTTCGGTTGATGGCTCTAAATTATGCGAAATAAAGTGAAGATTCGCAATATTGCCTATCATCAATGGGGGGGTAGTTTCTGCAGAAGTAACAGCTGGTTGATATTCGAGCTGAGAAATCAAATGTCCATGTAGATTGAACGTATCGACGTGTATAGGAATTCCAAGCATGTTACTAGCCAAATTCACCATTAACTCATCAGCCCAAATATTGTCGGCGCTATGTTGATATGCAATATAAGCTTCAGCTGCTCCTTCTAAATTTCCGGCATTAGCTAAATCTTGCACATTGAGGGGCACTTGATCCGAGCTTAAAAAATGACTGTATGCAGATTCTTTGATGTGATTAGCCATATATTCTAATACGAGCTTTCGGAGTTCAGTGGCTTCATAAACTCTGCCATGGAGAGCTAGCTGTTTTACGAGAGCATGATAAAAGCAATTACCATCTCTTGGAACATCTTCAAAATTTTGTGGGATAACAAATGGTGATTTGAGCTCTAATTTACTTAAATATTTCTTCCACTTACCTAATAATTCTAGATTGTGCTGGTTGTTATTGCTACTAGCTGATTCGGAGCTAGTAAGGGATGGCTTTAATAAGCCGTCTAATAACAAACAACGAATTAGCATAAAAAACTGCTCAGTTGCCATTAACTTGAGAGTATTAGGACAGCTGATAGGGTTTAGAGTCTCAATGGCGTATTCAAGGAAATTCTCAGCTTCCACATTCACATTTAAAGCGTATAAAAGAGTTTTTGCTATACTATCAGGGCTTATCGAGCCTAAGTGCGTTATGCTTAACGAGTCAGGAGATCTTGGACTATCTGTGTCTAAGCTTTCTAGTTTTTTAAGTAGTGAGTCCCTTGGTTGATCATTATACTTCGGTAAAAATCTACTTGCTTCTAAGTAATTGCGTCCAATAAATTCCAACCTTTGAATTCTAGAGAAACAAGAACTATCAACAGTCAAAACATCCATGGGTATTAAAAAGCTATATACAAGATCTGTAAGTTCTTCTGGTAACGGAATGTTATGCAATGATGTAATATCAATATAGTCAGGAGTATATCTTTTGTAGCTTTTAGCACACATTGTAAGTCTTAGCCTATTAATATTAGAATCAAAGTACTCTAATGAAATATAGTCATTTCCGAAGTTAAAATCTTCTTGACTGGTCACTGCAGAGATTTCATTTTCAAATACTTCACAAAGAAGCGCTGCGGAATCTATTATTTTTTCTTTCATCAACCTTTGTACAAGATCAAGCATCTTTTTTTTGTCTGATTCGGTTGAAAGTCGAGTGAAAAAATAGTTGGGTTTACTACCTTCTAAGAGCTCTCGTGTACTTGGTTGGCAAGCTAATCCGTCTTCAATTAAAAATCTTACTATTTCAGGTAAATTTAGTGCAGTAAGTTCTATGAGGTCATCAACAGCTACTTTTGCTGATTCTTCAAGATTAGTATATACTTCTTGGTTAACTTGCTCTTTGATGTAGTCAATTCGCTGAATAACCTTATTGCTGTCTTGAGAAAGAAAACTAATAGCATTATCATGTCCAACAACTGAATGATATTTTTTTAATAATAACATATTTAAGTTCTCTTTTTCTTTAGGAACTGAGAAAGAAGACTTATCAGTGCGGATAGTTATTGTTCCATCTTGGTTTCTTAGCAATTCATAGTTTGCTCCAGCGTTTATTAATATTTCTACAACCTCATTGTCTCCAAGTTGTAAGGCAGGAAATAGAGGTGGCATTAAATATTGGTTGTTTCCGCATAAGTGAAAACTATGAATATTGGGATCAGCTCCCAGATTTATTAATAGAGTAATGACGTCCTTAGTTCTATAATGATCAGAAAATAAATTATTCTCAAACGCTCCCAATAAACATGTTTGTCCTTGGTAATTTCCATAGTCAAGATTAGCTCCTGCTTTAATTAAAAATCTGCTAAGTTCTTCATTAAGATTAGCAATAGCAAGCATCAAGGGGGCGCATAATAAACCAGTATATAATACATATTCATTAATAGAATAAATATGCTGATGGTTATAAATTTTTTGCTCTGATTTGTCCGCTGCTAGAAAGGCTTGTAAGTATTCTTCTTGATAAGCTTTTGAACCAAGTAATTCTGCATAAAATTCTTTATATGCATCTTTTTTTTCGTGTCTTTCATCTTCCCATAAAATGCTACCATTGTACTCAACCAAAAATCTTACCATTTCGCTGTTATTAAGAGCCGATGCAAAAAGAACAAGTGCTCCTAACTGTTGCTTTTTAAGATCTGGACCTAGAGACAGGGCATCGATTAGAGCATGAATATCTCCTGTGGCGACAATTTCAATTAAAGCCAAGGTTTTGACTGAAAGAACTCTTTCTAATAGAGCTTTGGCTTCGGCTATGCTGTCCTTATTACCAGATTTTTTCATGTATATCTCTTATAAATATATTGTTAATTTAGTTAATTTATAGCAATAAAAAAGAAAAAATCAACAATATTTAATACGGATTCAGTATGTGCTGCAAAGAAGTTTATGCAACGTGGTTTTTTCTCGGGTTTATGAATAGCCCATAAATCACATAAATGGTAGGGGCATGACTATTTTTGGTAAATCCGATGCTTGTGCTTTTTAAGTGCTTAGTTTGGGCTAATTAATTTAAGCTTAGTTATTTTTATATGCTAAAAACAAGAAAGATGTTGATTTTTTATGCTTTTTCGTGTATGCATAAGCATGAAGATATATAATTGATAGTTCAGGCGGGTTATCCCGCCTCTTTTTTTATGGCTATACATGGACGCATTAGAAAGCAAAATATACGATTTATTAAATGATTCATTGAGAGGCCTGGGATACTCTATTGTTAGGGTGCAGTACCATAAAGCAAAAAGAACTGTGTTGCAAATCATGATTGAGAATATCGATGGCAGAAATATCTCATTTGAAGATTGTAGCAACGTCAGTAATATAGCCTCTCCGATATTAGATGTTGAAGATATAATAAAAGAGCACTATAACTTAGAAGTAAGTTCTCCGGGGATAGATAGGCCTTTGGTAAAGTTGGAAGATTTTATAAAATTCAAAGAAAACAAGGCTAGAGTATCTCTAAGGCAATCTCAAAATCAAATGCGGAGATTGGTTGGAGTGATAAAGGATGTAGTAGCTGATTCAATTGTGTTCAAGCTAACTGATGGCTCAGAAATATCTATTGATTATGATAACATAGAGTCCTCAAATTTAATTATGAGTGATAATTTATTTTTAAGTAAGGTAAAGTAATATGGCCAATTCTCTAAGTAATATGGAAATTATTCAAATAGCCGAGTCTGTAGCAAGAGAAAAAGGCATTGATAAAAAATCAATAATTGCCGCTATGGAGCAGGCAATTCAAGCTGCTAGCAAAAAGAAATATGGTGTTGACAATAAAATTATAGCTAAGATCAATCCAGATAATGGAGAAATAAAAATTCACCGTGAAAGAGAAGTAGTTGAAGAGATTGTTAACGTAGGAAAAGAAATTACTTTGACAGATGCTAAACAAATAAAACCAGATGCTAAACTGGGAGATTTGATACAAGAATCTTTGCCCAATATAGATCTTGCGCGCGTTGCGGCTCAGTCTGCTAAACAGGTCATAATTCAAAAAGTTAAAGAAGCAGAGCGTGAAAAGCAATACGAAGAGTTTAAAGATAAAGTCGGTGAAATTATCAATGGTGTTATCAAAAGAGTTGAATTTGGTAACGTAATAATAGATTTAGGTAGAGGCGAGGGATTGTTAAGACGAGATAATATTATTAGCGGTGAAACCTTTAAAGTAAATGATCGAGTGCGTGCATACATAGAAGAGGTGAAGAAAGATACCAGAGGATCTCAAATTGTGCTATCGCGTGTGCATGATGACTTTTTGGCAAAGCTTTTTGCTCAAGAAGTTCCCGAAGTATATGATAAAGTTATAGAAGTCAAAGCTGTGGCGAGAGAGCCTGGCTCTAAAGCTAAAGTAGCTGTTTTTACCAATGATTTAGGTATAGATCCCGTTGGATCCTGCGTTGGCGTTAGAGGTTCTAGGATTCAGGCAATTATAAATGAATTGCATGGTGAAAAGATAGATATCGTTAGGTGGTCATCTGATCCAGCTAAATACGTAATTAACGCGCTAACTCCTGCTACTGTTTCAAAGGTAATTATTGATGAAGATTCTGGCAAAATAGAAGTTGTAGTTCCTAATGATCAGCTTAGTGCGGCAATTGGTCGTAAAGGTCAAAATGTAAGGCTTGCATCAAAGATTACTGGTTGGAATATTGATATCTTAACTGAAGATGAAGAATCGAAACGTAGGGCAGATGAATTCACTCAATCTTCTGGATTATTTATGACTAAGCTCGGTCTAGAAGAGGTTCTAGCTCAATTGCTTGCGGCGGAAGGTTTCAATAGCATAGAAGATGTTGCATACTCCACAGCTAAGGAGCTATCAGCTATTGATGGAATAGATGAAAATCTCGCTAAAGAGTTGATCTCTAGGGCGGAAAAAATTCTCGCTGAACAAGATAAAGAAATATCTAAAGAGATCGACAAGCTTGGTGTTGAAGAAAAATTCTTAAAAGTTCTAACAAGTTTAGTTACTATGGATAAGATATTAATATTAGCGGAAGCTGGAATTAAGACCTTTGAAGATTTAGCTGAGCTCTCGGTTGAAGAATTTAAGGGTATTCTGCCTAATAGTGAATTAGATGATGTTTATATAAAAAATTTAATAAGCAAAGCTAACTCTATGCAAGCTGAAGAATAAAAATAAAAAAGCAAAAAGTGAGTAAGGGGCGATGAAAAATAGAACTAGTACAAACGTTACCGTAGAAATAAAAAAGAAGCATCGCCGCCGCCCTATGGGCCTTGATGCCTTGGAACAAGGCAATACCGAGCAAAGCGAAGATATCAATAATTTTCTCGATTTAGTAAAAAAAGATAAAGAAAAAAGGGCCCAGGAAGAAATTATCAAAAAAGAAGCTCAGATGCTTGAAGAGCAGAAAAAAGAAGCTCTTGAAGAAAGTTCTTCTGAGCCTCAATCTTCTACTGAAACTATTGATGTGGCAACTGAGGAAACTAAGGAGTCTATTGCTAAGAAGCTATTGCATAAGCATAAAGAAAAAGAATTTGAAGATGCGCAAAAAGGCAGTGAGACTATAGAAGAAAGCAAGTCCGTTGGAAAATTAGGCGTCAAGCATCCAATAAACAAAGGAAGGCAGGATTTTGAGCAAAAGCGTTCCGCTAATAAGCTTTTAATACAAAGCCTTGGAGTTGATGAAGAGCGTGAAAAACGCAGTATTGCCTCTATAAAAAGGGCGCGTGATAAAGCTAGAAGATTGCATCATGCTACATCTCCATCACACGAAAAGCAAGTGCGCGAGGTGATCTTGCCAGAGTTTATAACAGTATCTGAGCTTGCATCTCGTATGGCCGAAAAGGGCACTGATGTTGTAAAGGCATTCATGAGGTTTGGTACTATGGTCAACTTGAGCCAAACTATTGATGCTGATACCGCAGAAGTAGTTGTTGCTGAGCTGGGCCATAAGGTAAAGAGAGTTACAGATGCTGATATCGAAAATATATTAATTGAAAAAGATGATGAGAGTCATGTAGAACTAATCAAGCGCCCGCCTGTTGTAACAATAGTAGGTCACGTTGATCATGGAAAAACTTCTCTTCTAGATGCGTTAAGAGAAACTGATGTTACTTCTCAGGAGGCTGGTGGCATTACTCAACACATAGGTGCATATCAAGTCAAGCTTGCCAATGGTGAGCACATTACTTTTATAGACACTCCAGGCCACGAGGCTTTCACTGCCATGAGGTCACGTGGTGTTAATGCTACTGATGTTGTTGTTTTAGTTGTTGCAGCGGATGATGGTGTTAAAGCACAAACAGTGGAGGCAATAAGCCACGCAAAAGCAGCTAAAGTTCCTATTATAGTTGCGATCAATAAGATGGATAAAGAAGGTGCTGATCCCAATAGAGTGATGACAGAGCTATTGAGCCACGATCTCGTTGCTGAATCAATGGGTGGTGACATAATGACAGTTGAAATTTCTGCACTGAAGAAATTGAACCTAGATAAATTGGAAGAGGCTATATTATTACAAGCAGAAATGCTAGAGCTTAAGGCTATTAATAGTGGAAAAGCACGAGGTGTTGTTATCGAATCTAGGTTGGATAAATCATTGGGTGTAGTGGCTACTTTATTGGTACAAAAGGGCACTTTAAGGAAAGGTGATTTAGTTGTTGCTGGAGGTGGATTTGGTAAAATAAAATCCATGGTGGATGATAAAAATCATCAAGTAAACGAAGCATATCCTTCAATGCCAGTGGAGGTTACTGGATTTGATGTGACACCAAAAGCTGGTGATAACTTCAATGTAATGAGCGAAGAAAAACAGGCGAGAGAAATTGCTGAATATAGAAGGAGAAAGGTGAAGGAGCAAAAAGAAGCTTCAAGAGCCAAATCTTCACTTGAAGAATTGTTGGCGAGAGCCTCAATTGATAAGTCAAAAAATAACTCATTACCAATAATTATAAAAGCTGATGTTCAAGGTTCACTTGAGGCTATTCATGGAAGCATAAAAGGCATTAATTCGCACGAGCTAAAAATTAGCATTTTACACGAGGCAATTGGTGGAATAAATGAATCAGATGTTGGGCTTGCAAATGCTTCTAATGCACTTATTTTGGCATTCAACGTTAGGGCAAATAGCAACGCCAAGTTATTGGCTGAGAAAGAAAAAATAGACATACGTTACTACTCAATTATTTATGAATTAATTGATGACCTAAAGAGAATAATCAGCGGAATGCTTGAGCCAACGAAAACCGAGAAATATCTTGGCAGAGCTGAGATAAGGCAAGTGTTTGTTGTTTCCAAAGTTGGAAAAATTGCTGGCGCCTTTGTTACCGACGGTGTATTAAAAAGGGGCGTGAACGTGCGCTTGATACGAGACGATGTTGTGATCCATGATGGTAAGCTTAAAACTCTTAGGAGATTTAAAGATGATGTGAAAGAAGTAAACTCTGGGTATGAGTGTGGTATTGCATTTGAAAATTATAGTGATATAAAAGAAGGCGATGTTTTAGAGGTGTATCAGGTGGTTGAAGAGCAGAGAAAAATATAAACTGCATAAAAACATAAAAAAATGACCAACTTAAAAGAAAAAAACGTGACCATCAACTTTGGGCCACAGCATCCAGCAGCTCATGGTGTTTTGCGCCTTATCTTGGAGATGGATGGTGAAGTTGTAGAGCGTGCAGATCCACATATTGGTCTTCTTCATCGCGGCACAGAAAAACTAATCGAGCATAAAACCTATCTACAAGCAATTCCTTATTTTGATCGTCTTGATTATGTATCTCCAATGTCGCAGGAGCATGCTTTTGCTCTTGCTGTTGAGCGCCTGCTGAAGTGCGAGGTTCCTTTGCGTGCGCAGTATATTAGAGTCTTATTTGCTGAACTAACCCGCATATTAAATCATTGTTTAAATATTGCTTCAAATGGTATAGATACTGGCGCCACAACGCCGCTTCTGTGGCTTTTCGAAGAGCGTGAGAAGATAATGCAATTTTATGAAGAAGTATCTGGTTCGCGGATGCATGCAAATTATTTCAGACCTGGTGGTGTGGCGCAAGACCTTCCTGAAGGCATTATGGAGCGCATCTCTAGTTTTTCTGATAACTTTGTAAAAATACTTGCAGATGTGGAGACTTTGCTAAATGACAACCGCATCTGGAAGCAGAGGATGGTTGGTATTGGTATTGTTACTGCTGAAAAAGCGCAAGACTTAGGCTTTACAGGGCCTATGCTGCGTGGCTCTGGCATCCCGTGGGATTTGCGCAAATCTCAACCATATGATGTTTACGATAGGATGCTCTTTGATGTTCCTGTTGGTAAAAATGGAGATTGTTATGATAGATATTTGATCCGAGTAGAGGAGATGTATCAATCGATACGCATCATTAGACAATGTTTAAGCAACATGCCTGATGGTCCAATTAAAACTGAGGATCGTAAAATTTCACCACCACCACGTGAGGAAATGAAAAAATCAATGGAGGCAATGATCCATCACTTTAAGCTTTATACTGAAGGCTACCATGTGCCAGCCGGTGAAGTATATGCTGCTGTTGAAGCTCCTAAAGGGGAGTTTGGTGTGTGGCTAGTTTCTGATGGTGGTAATAAGCCATATCGATGTCGCCTCCGTGCACCGAGCTTTGCGCATTTACAAGCTCTAGACTTTATGGGCAAGGGGCATATGCTAGCAGATATTGTGGCATTAATCGGAAACATTGATATAGTTTTTGGAGAAATAGATAGATAAATGGTACAGTATTAATTCCAGCTTTTAAGTGTACATTATGTCTCACAGAACTATAATATTATAAATTCTGGATTGCCGCGCTCACTAACGTTCGCTCGCAAGGACGCTTTGGTATATATTGCTACTTTGTCCTTGCGAGCAAACTGAAGCTTTGCGCGGCAATCCAGAAGCAAAACAATATTTGCAAACTTTAATTATTAGCATAATTAATCCGAAACCCAGGTTAGATAATTTGTCTCAAACAATAGAACTAAAGGAGTTGATGCCATAATAATAATCGAAAGCCATATTAGGTAAGTGAATGGCTTGAGTTGGAATTTAGCGACTATTTTATCTTTCTGGTCTGCCTCACCAATGGTCATGTAAATATCGCCTGCAATAGTATGTAGAATTCCACTTTCGGTGGTGAAGGTTTTTTCTATCGGATAGAATCTGATTTGTGGCTTGATATTTCCGATCATTTTTTTATTTTTTTCTATACCAAACACAGCTTGTCTGAATAAGTAATTATCTTTTTGATCATAAATTATTTCTTGCAAGGTGATTTCATATTGTTTTATCTTAACGGTTTCACCTTTGGCAATTAAGATATTATCCTCGAATTCCCAAGCATAATGTAAAGCGCTGCTTATCACAAGTAGAGCTAAGCTAAAGTGCCCCATGGTCATCATTAAATGTGATTTTTTATAAATTAGCGAGGTTAATAGCATAATTGCTGAAAATAAATATAGCAATGGTAATAAAGATGAGATCGGTCGATAGAGGTGAAGTGCAATCACTATAATTATAGATAGCATGGCTTTCTTAAAAATATTTTTTAGATTATAATCACTAGAGTAAACTGCTGCGAAGATTATCACTGGAATAAAAATTAGTGATAAACTTTGTTGATAAAATCTTTCTCCAATAGATATGCTCTTATGAAATATGAATTTGAAAAAGATAGGATATAAAATTGCCGCAATAATTATTCCGGCAATGAGCAATAGAAAAAAAACACTTAGCAGTACAGTTTTTTCTTTCCTAGATAAGCTTTTAGGTTGGAATTGATACTGCTTGCGTTTGTAGAATAATAAGGCGCTACTGGTAGAAAATAACAGCAAAAATATTATAAATAAAAATATGCCTCGCGAGAGATCAAAAGCAAAGCTATGTACTGAAGTTAATATTCCTGATCTCACTAAAAATATGCCGAAAATTGACGACAAAAAAGTAATGATGCCAAGTGGTAATTTTACATTCATTGAAGTTTTGGAAGTATGAAGCAAGCTTGTGGCAATTAGCCATACAACTAGAGATACATTCTCTACAGGATCCCAAAACCAAAAACCACCCCAACCAAGCTCGCGGTATGCCCACCATCCTCCAAGGCCAATGCCAAGGGTGAGGAATGCCCATGGAACTAATATCCATCTATATAAATTTAACTGCTTATTATAAAAACAAGAAACTAAAGCTGTGGAAAATGCTATGGAAAACCCTGTGTAGCCTGCATATAAAATTGGAGGATGAATAGCAAGCACCCAGTCTTGAAGTAGGGGGTTGAATCCTTTGCCTTCTGGTAGTATTTCTTGAATTTCCGCAAAAGGGTTAGAGGTAAATATTATGAATGTAAGAAATAGAAAATGTAGGAGTGATTGCATGCATAAGATTTTAGCGGTATATTTTGAAGGAAATTTGCTGAGCCACATGAATATGGCGCTGACCAAGCTAAGAAGCCAAAGCCAGAGTAACATTGAGCCCTCATGGTTCCCCCATACTCCAGAAATTTTATAAAGCACAGGAGTCAGTGGATGGGAATTTAGCATCACATTTTGTAAACTCAAATCAGAATTGACATAAGCATTTATTAACTGAAGCAATGCAATAGTGATTAAAGCAAACTGAAGTAAGATAGATTTATAAATTAATGATTGTTGCTGCGTTAATATCAAAAAGCAGCTGAAAAAAGCGACAATTAAAGCTATATATAATATCATCGATATTCTATTTTTTTATAGATTTAGGGTTGCAAATTGGATCTAATGCTATTTTATCTCGAAGTTCAGCAGGCATGTAATACTCATCGTGTTTTGCTAGTAATTCATCTGAGATAAATATATTAGCACCATCTATGCTGCCTTTAGCAACCATACCCTGACCCTCGCGAAACAAATTAGGTAACAAACCTTTATGATGGACTACTATCTCATTTGCACAATCTGTTAAAATGAATTCGGTGATTATGCTATTTTCAATTTTTTTCACAGTGCCAGGTTTCACTATGCCGCCTAATCTTATGACTTTATAAGTTATTTTATTTTGTCTAACTTCTGTTGGTGTTTGAAAGAACATTACGTTAGAGCTCAAATTATTTAATATTATAGCAACCCCGGCTGCAATAGAAGTGAGAGAAAGCGCTAGAACTATCAGCCTTTTATATTTCGGTTTTAGCATTTAATTTTTTCAATATTCTTCAGTAGCTTTTTTGTCTTTTGGTAATCCCATATAGTTATTATTGCCACAGTAAAAACTAAGGTAAAAAAAATAGCGTAACTTAATGCTATTGGTTCGATCATGTTCTTTAACACTCGCCTAGATTGGTATATCGTTTTAATACCATTTCAGTGGTATATTGTAAAGAGTGTTTAGATATGGTCAAATGCATTGTATTAGAGAAAATAGGTGGGCCTGAATCTTTAATAATCAAAGATATCAAAATAGGAGCACCCGGGCCAGATGAAGTTCGCATAAGGCAAAAAGCTATCGGGCTTAATTTTGTCGATACTTACTTCCGCAAAGGGGCTTATCCTATTGCATTACCTGCGATTATTGGTTGTGAGGCGTGCGGTATTGTTGAAGAAATTGGCGCAAATGTCAAAGAATTTCAGAAGGGCGATAGAGTTGCATATGCTACCACTATGGGAGCTTACGCCGAAGAAAGAATTATTAATCAGGATTATTTAGTTCCAGTTCCAGATTATGTAAGTGATGAAGAGGTTGCAGCCCTCTTGCTTAAAGGGATGACAGCACATTATCTGCTTCGTAGAACATTTTTTGTAACCCCTAAGAATACTATTTTAATACATGCAGCGGCAGGTGGAGCTGGGCAGATGCTTTGTGTACTTGCCAAACACTATGGTGCGAAGGTTATAGCAACAGTTGGCTCTGAAGATAAAAAAAAGATAGTAGAATCTTTGGGTGTTGATAAAGTAATAAATTATAAAGCAGAAGATTTTGTTCGTGCAGTTCAAGACTATACTAAAGGTGATGGTGTGCATGTTGTTTACGATTCTGTAGGCAAAGATACTTTTGATAAATCCTTAGAATGCTTGGGAGATTTTGGCTTGATGGTGAGCTTTGGTTCAGCCTCTGGGGAAGTTCCAGATTTTAAATTATCGAGATTAACGGAAAAATCTTTATTCATAACAAAGCCTAGTTTATTTTCTTATAAAAAATTTAGGGTTGAGCTACTACTTAGCGCTAATGAGGTGTTTTCGCTCATTCAGCAAAAAGTTCTAAAACCACACATCTTTAAAAAGTATAAGTTTTCGGAAATACAAGAGGCTCATAAAGATCTTGAAAGCAGAAAGACTACAGGCCAGAGTGTGATCGTGGTAGATTGAAAAGTAGACTAAGAAATGTCGATAATTTCATGCACCAAATCCATTTGTTTACCATGAAAGGCCATTCCCATAGCTAATACTGACTTAACTCCATGCTGCTTAAATTCTTCCGTATATTTATTGTTTTTGACTTGTGCCAATGCTTCCATTGATTTATCGAGCAAAGTTTTAGGAGAATTGCTAGTTTTAAATTCAAATATTATTCCATCCATCTTTTTATCTTTAGGGATAAACATAACGTCAAAGCGGCCTAATCCAGCTTCTTGATTTGAATGAATAATATATTTGTCTCTAAGTCCTACGACTAGTCCTAAAATAAAGATATGAAATATCTGCTCTGGAGTATTGCTAGTAAAATCAAAATAACTGCCTGATTGCATGATATATGTAGATAAGTATAGCTTGAATTTGGCTATGTCGCCGCTAATTAAGCTTTGAGTGAATTTAGCGTATGAATCTAAGCTAACTGTATCGCTAAACCACTGCTCTACTATGTTATCATATACGAAGCTGACTTCTTTATTAGGTATAGCGAGCTTTGCTATAAACTTATTACCTCGGAGTTCATAAGACAAAACTTTAAGGTATCCAGCATAAAAAAGCAAACTCCATAAAGCTTCTTCTCTAGTATCAACCTCCATGAATATTAAACTTTCAGAAAGTGGTTGCTCGATCACATTTCCTTGCAATAAATCTTCGAAGCTTTGTTTTATAACTGCTTTTGCTTTAGTTAAGAGATTTTTGATTATATCATTGTTAGCAGTATTTAGCCAATATGGTCGTAACTCTCCACGATCTGCCAAGCAATTTATTATCGACCAGGGATTATATAAGGTATATTTTCCAACTTGATATCCATTATACCACTCTTTGATTGTTTCGAGTGGTAATTGTTGCCTGGTATCATTCATTAGTTTGATAACTTCTATCTCAGTGAAGCCAAAATATTGGCCATATTGTTCGCGCAACATGCTATAAACTCTAATGTTATTTAAACCAGAAAATAAGCTTTCTTGGGACACACGAGTAATACCTGTTAGAACTGCCTTAGCCATGTAAGAATTGTCTTTTAAAGCTTCACCTAAGATACTACGCATTAAGATCACCATCTCATCATAATAGCCCTTAAGGTATGCTTCTTGTATTGGAGTATCGTATTCGTCAATTAAGATGAATGGATTTTTGCCAAATTTCGTCTTTAAATATTTTGATAATTGCCTAATGGCATTTCCAATACCGATTGTATCCGCCTCTTGATTAAGAATAAGGTTATATGATCTTTTTTCATTATCATACAGGATATCACCTTCTAATAAATATCTATGATGACCATATAAATCTTTCATGAGTTCTTTGATATTTTTAAAAGCTTCGTCAAAAGAAGCCTTCTTTACATCTTTAAAAGAAATAAAAATTACTGGATATTGACTCTGGTGAGTTTTGCAAAATTCTATGTCTTTTGCAATATCCAAGCCATCGAATAGATTTTTAGCTTGAGCGTCCACTCGGAGAAAATGATGTAGCATAGATAGATTAAGTGTTTTACCAAAACGCCTAGGGCGAGTTATTAGAATAGCTTTAGAACCATCATCAATAACTTCTTTGATAAATTTGGTTTTATCTACAAATTGATATTTATCTATAATGATTTCACTAAAGTCGCTAACTCCCAGAGGTAATCGCATATGGTCTCATCTTATTTACTAGCATACTAACTTATTTAATAGATCTTCGCAACTTTCAACTTTTAGATTTTAAGGTTCAACTATGAATAAATCCAACAATAGCAATAAACATATGTACGTCGTTGCCTGCAGGCGATATTTAAAGTTCTTCATTCGTGAAGCCTTTAAAGTTATAAATCCAGGTACAAAATTTGCAGATAATTGGCATATAAGCCTAATTGCTGAATACCTTGAGGCAGTAACCAAGGGAGACATAAAGCGCCTGATAATTAACATCCCCCCGCGTGCGCTAAAATCAACCTGCATCAGCATATGCTGGCCTGCGTGGTTGCTTGGCAATGATCCTGGCAGGCGCATAATTTGCTCAAGCTACTCTCAGAGTTTAAGTAACAAACTTTCATTAGACTGCCGCCACTTAATGCGCTCAAGGTTTTTTGGTAAAATTTTTCCAGACACGAGCATTTTAGCTGGCCAAAATCAAAAAAACAAATTCGTAACTAACATGCAAGGCTTTCGTCTAGCCACATCAACTGCTGGCATGATAACGGGCGAGGGCGGTAATTTTTTAATCGTTGATGATCCGCACAATGCCCTAGATGTCAATTCAGCAAAAAAACGCGAAAAAGTGGTTAATTGGTTTCAGCAAAGCTTTTCATCGCGACTTGATGATAAAAGTAATGGTGTTATTGTTGTGGTAATGCAGAGGCTGCATGTGGACGATCTCACAGGCTTTTTGCTATCGAATAAGTCGTCTAGCAACTGGCATCTATTAAAAATTCCCCTTATGCCTCCAAATAAAATCATTTATCAAATTAATAACTTTTGGCATATCTTTAAAGAAGGAGACTTCTTGCATAATGAAAGAGATATGCGTAAGGAAATAGATAATATGAAAGGAGAGCTGGGTAGTCAGGTATTTTCAGCACAATATTTACAGGAACCACTTATTTTTGATGGTGGTATGGTGCAAAAACAATGGTTGAAATATTATGCTCAAGCTTTAAAAAATGATGAGTATGATCATATTATTCAGAGTTGGGATACGGCAATTAAATCGGGCGATGAAAATAGTTTTAGTGTCTGTACCACTTGGGGTAAGCTAAGCGAAAATTTTTATCTGCTAGATATTTTTAGAGGGCGTTTAGAATATCCCGATTTAAAGAAAAAAGTTATATATTATGCCATGAAATGTAATCCTGATTTAATTTTGATTGAGGATAAAGCAAGTGGACAGTCTTTGCTCCAGGATCTAAAAAGAGAAAATAATGATTTACCTTTATCTTCGGTTAAAGTAAAGAATGATAAAGTTTATAGATTTGCAAGAGTAACGACGCTGTTTGAGAGTGGTAGAGTTTTTCTTAAGGAAAATGCCGATTGGTTAGATGAATATGAGAAGGAAGTTTTAACATTTCCATATTGCAAGCATAGCGATCAGGTGGATTCTACCAGCCAGTATATGTATTATGTGATGTCAAATCACACTACCATACCTAGAATACATAGACTATAATCGAAATAAATTTAGTAGATATAAAAAATGAGGTGTAGCAATAAAAATGAAAATACCTAAAACTCTAGATGACCCCTGGGATAAGCTGCATTCAGATGAGGCAGAAGTGGAGCTTGAATATCTTGCTCATATAATCGCTAAGTATAATAAGGCTTATTACGAGCAAGAAAAACCACTTGTTAGTGATGCTGAATATGACAAACTATTTCAGCGGAATATTGAGATTGAAAAAAGATTTCCATTGTTAAAACGCCATGACAGCCCATCCGAAAAAATAGGCAGTGAGGTGGTGCAATCTAGCTTCAAAAAGATACAGCATTTAGTGCCGATGCTTTCGCTCTCCAATTGTTTTTCGATGGAAGAAGTGGATGACTTTATTAAGCGCACCAAGAGATTTTTGGGGCTAGCGCACCAAGAGGATTTTGCCATGGAATTTGTGTGCGAGCCTAAGTTTGATGGTCTATCGTTTACGGCGTTATATGAAAAGGGCGAGCTGAAATATGGCGCAACTAGGGGTAATGGGTTGGAAGGCGAAGACGTCACTGAAAATATAAAAGTAGTGAATGGCTTCCCGACAAAAATCAATACCAAAATTGATAAGCTAGAAGTGCGTGGTGAAATATTTATTACCCACCAAGAGTTTGAAAGGATAAATCAAGATAGGCAAAAGCAAAATCTTTTTTTGTTTGCAAATCCACGCAACGCTGCATCTGGCTCGATACGACAGCTAGACACTGAAATCACACGCTCGCGCAATTTAGAATATGTAGTCTATGCAATTGGTTTTGCGAGTGAAGAAATTGCGGATACGCAGGAACATCTCTTAAAGCAATTAAAATCGTTTGGGTTTAAGGTGAGTGATTTATATAGGAAAACTTCTTCTATCAAGGAGATAGAGGAGTTTTATGATCAACTATATGGCAGTAGAAGCAAAATACCATTTGATATCGATGGTATAGTTTATAAGGTGAATGACTTTAAATTGCAGGAGCGACTTGGTTTTATTGCTCGTTCACCGCGCTTTGCTATCGCTCATAAATTTCCAGCTAAGCAAGCCAAAACACTATTGAAAAGCATTACTGTGCAGGTGGGCAGAACTGGTGCTTTAACTCCCGTGGCGGAGCTTGAGCCTATCAACATCGGCGGTGTGATGGTTAAAAGGGCAACGCTGCATAATCAAGATGAAATTGATAGAAAAGATATACGAATCGGTGATACGGTGGTAGTTGAGCGATCGGGTGATGTTATTCCAAACATTGTTGAAGTTGATCTGCGTATGCGCCCTGAGCATAGTAAAAAATTTGCTCTGCCGGATAAATGCCCTGTATGTGGATCTATTGCTAAGCGAGAAGGGGATGAGGCTATACTTCGCTGCACTGGCGAGTTGATGTGCGAAGCTCAGCGCCTTGAGCATTTGCATCATTTCGCCTCCAAAGCTGCTTTCGATATAGAAGGTCTGGGGGAGAAGCAGGTGACGTTTTTATATGAAGCGGGTTATATCAAAACTCCAGCCGATATATTTCTATTGGAGAAAAATCAAGACGCATTCGAAGCGCCGCTGAAATTGCAGGAAGGATGGGGGCAGAAGTCGGTCGATAATTTATATGCTGCGATAGAGAAATCAAAAAATATAACCTTAGATAGGTTTATATATAGCTTAGGAATCAGGCATGTAGGCTCTGGAAATGCTAAGCTGCTTGCACGCCAATTTGGAAGTTTTGCTAGTTTTTATCAGCAAATGCTAGCGCTTGCCAGGGGCGATGTAAAAGTTGAAGAGGAGTTATTATTGATAGATGGTATTGGTGGTAAAGTTATCGGGGCGCTGAAGTTATTTTTTAGTCAAGAATATAATCTGCAAATAGTTCTAGAGCTCAGTAAATTATTGAACATTAGCGAGTATAAATTAGCAACAATACATTCTGCAATTGCTGATAAGAAGGTGGTTTTTACAGGTACTTTAGAGACATTTAGCCGAGATGAAGCAAAGTCTACAGCGGAAAAACTTGGTGCCAAGGTTCTTTCTTCAGTTTCTGCGAATACCGATTATGTTATTGCCGGCAAAGATGCGGGCGGTAAACTGAAGAAAGCACACGATCTTGGCGTTAAAGTTTTGAGCGAAGAGGAGTGGAAGGCCATTATCGCTGCTGTACACTAATTATAGTTCTGCTTCTCATGGTGAAAGAAAATTTTTTATCTTTCCATCCATCCAAAATTGGAATATATTTCCATTATCGATAGTGGGGTTAATGCATGACTAAGTACAGAGTTGAGACTGACTCGTTTGGAGAGGTAAACGTTCCTGAAGGATGTTATTGGGGAGCGCAGACGCAGCGCTCGATCGAAAATTTTAAGATAGGTTGTGAGAAAATGCCGATTGCCCTAGTGAAGGCAATTGCCATAGTCAAGAGATGTGCGGCTGTTATTAACGTTGATCTTGGTTTGCTCCATAAAGCCAAAGGAGATTTGATCATCGCGGCGGCAGAAGAAATTATCAGTAGTAAGCATGACGAGCAATTTCCGCTACTAGTCTGGCAAACAGGCTCTGGCACCCAAACCAACATGAATGTTAACGAGGTCATCTCAAATTTGGCCATTGAGAAAGCAGGGGGCAAGCTCGGCTCCAAAGATCCGATTCATCCTAATGACCATGTAAATATGGGGCAATCGTCTAACGATGTATTCCCAACAGCAATGCATATTTGTGTTATGCTGGAAGCCCACAAAACTTTACTTCCGGCGCTCGAACACCTATATAAGGCATTAGACTCAAAAACTAAAGAGTTTGCAGACATAATTAAAATAGGTAGGACCCATCTACAAGATGCAACTCCTCTTACTTTAGGCAACGAATTCTCTGCCTATGCGATGCAAATAAAGCTTGGTGTTGACCGTATCAAAGACTCTCTCAAGCGCGTAGCATATCTTGCCCAAGGCGGCACTGCAGTTGGCACCGGCATAAACTGCTCTAAGGGCTTTGACGTCGCTTTTGCCAAAGAAGTATCAAGCTATACTGGCTTTGAATTTGAGCCAGCGCCGAGTAAATTCGAAGCACTTGCATCGAACGATACTATGGTGGAATTTTCGGGTATGTTAAATGTTATTGCTGTAAGCTTGATGAAGATTGCTAATGACATTCGCCTGCTTGCATCTGGGCCGCGTTGCGGAATTGGTGAGATAACTTTGCCAGCTCTTGAGCCTGGTTCATCGATCATGCCTGGCAAAGTAAACCCAACGCAGTGTGAAGCAATTACCATGTTATGCGCTGAAGTTATGGGCAATCATGCTACAGTTACGATTGCTGGTTCAAGCGGTCATTTAGAGCTTAATGTTTTTAAACCAGTAATTATTTTTAACATACTTAGATCAATAAATCTTATTGCTACTGGGGTAGTGAATTTTACAGATAAGTGCATTACGGGCATAGTACCAAACCGAGAGCGAATCAAGAAGCTTGTGAATAACTCCTTGATGTTAGTTACAGCCCTAAACCCGCACATTGGCTATGATAATGCAGCTAAAATTTCTAAAAAAGCTTACGAAGAAAATTTGACTCTAAAAGAGGCAGCAGTAAAATTAGGGATTCTTTCTTCTGAAGAATATGATAAGTTAGTGAAAATCGAAAGCATGATAACACCTAATTAAAAGAGGAATAGGTATATGACAGAAACTACAACAATCACGGTAGCGTATGGTGACGGAGTTGGCCCTGAAATAATGGATGCAGTATTATTAATACTGAAAGAAGCTCATGCAGATATTAAAATCGAAACCATAGAGGTTGGCGAACGCATTTATGAAAGAGGTTTTACCTCTGGTATATCGCCAGAATCATGGAAAACAATCTTGAAAAATAAAGTGTTTTTGAAGGCGCCGATCACAACTCCACAAGGTGGTGGCTATAAAAGCCTTAACGTGACCATAAGAAAGGCGCTGAGCTTATATGCAAACATCAGGCCTTCGAAAGCTCTAAGTCCGTATGTAAAAACCTTCCATCCAGAATTAGATATTGTAGTTGTGAGAGAAAATGAGGAAGATTTATATGCAGGGGTTGAATATAGACAAACCCGCAATATGTGCAAATCATTAAAAATCTTCACCCGTACAGGATGTGAGAAAATAGTGAGATTCGCCTTTAATTATGCGATTAAAAACAATCGAAAGAAAGTTACTTGCTTTACAAAAGACAACATAATGAAGTTCACAGATGGTCTATTTCATCAGGTATTCAATGAAATAGCTGCTGAGTATCCGCAAATTGCTAATGAACATTATATAGTAGATATCGGCATGGCAAAGGCTGCAAATAAACCTGAGCTATTTGATGTAATAGTGACTAGCAATTTATACGGCGATATTTTATCGGATGTGATATCTGAAACTACTGGATCTGTTGGCCTAGCAGGGTCTGCAAATATCGGCAATGATTATGCGATGTTTGAGGCTATTCATGGTTCTGCCCCTAAGCTTGCTGGCCAAAACAAGGCAAATCCATCTGGGCTATTGAACGCAGCAATTATGATGCTTGTGCACATCAATCAGCCTGATGTTGCTTCACTAATAGAAAATGCGTGGCTAAAAACTATAGAGGATGGCATACATACTAAGGATATATACCAACCTAAATTAAGCAAACAAGAAGTTGGTACTAAAGAATTTGCCGAGGCAGTTATTGAGAGGCTTGGAAAAAAGCCATCAAAGCTCACTCCTGTGAAATACGAGCATCAGGGGCAAATAATAAATGTTGCGCCTAAAATTTCAACTTCGGAAGTAAAGAAGTTGGTTGGAGTGGATGTTTACATAGATATCTTAACCGATAGCTCAGAAGAGTTGGCAGAAAGGGTTAATAACCTAGCAGACGGTGAATTGAGGCTTCAATTGATTTCATGCAAAGGATTGAAAGTGTGGCCGAAGGGTGAAGAATATAGCATGCCGAAAGTAGAGTCTGATTTTTGGCGCTTGCGCTTTGTGCCTAATAACGGCGAAAAAGTTACCACGCATGCAGAAATTATATACCTACTGAACAAAATCAATGATGCATCGCTAGATTTTATCAAGACAGTTAATTTGTATACATTTGATGATAAGCTAGGCTTCTCTCTCGCTCAGGGGCAGTAATACCAATTGCAGCTTTTAACCATTACATCGTCGCAGCAAAGCTCTGGTATAAGTTTTGTTATTAGAAGGATTGACGGGAGATTCTTTTATGTAGCAGAATATCTAGTGTTAGATAAAGTATTGCTAGGGCTATAATGTAAAATGCAGGGGCAAATTTAAGATGCGTGTAATTTGTTAAAGCGGTGCTCACTATTGGCGTACAGCCACCAACTAGCGTTATTCCTAAATTAAAGCTGATCGCTACTCCAGAATATCTAAGGTTAGTCGGGAACATATCAGAGAAATATAAAAACATTGGAGTATTAATAGCAGCCGCAAGAATTGCTAGCACTGCCAAGCCAATATATATGTATGCATCGTGGTGTGTAGATATCAATAAAAATATAGGAATAAATAGCAGGATTATCACGATGGTTGTTATGAAGATAAATTTTCTATATGTGTATCTATTAGATAAAGTTCCTAGGAATGGCGGAAATGCCGTAAATAGAACCGAAGTAAATAATAAATATATAAACGCCTTATCAGCGCTAAAGCCCATGAATTGCTGAAAATGAATTATTATATATCCCTTTACGATATAAGATACACCAGCTGAAAAACCACCAAAGGCTATAACAACCAACACCTGCTCCCAGTGCTTAGAAAAAAGCTTGAAAGCAGGTACTCTGATTTTTTCCTCAGGCTTTATTTCGTTGTACTTGAGAGTCTCTGGAATGGTAGTTCGTAGATAGCTTATTACCAAGCCGCCTATTCCGCCTATAATGAAAGCAAATCTCCAGCTTTCAGAATCTAAACCTATGAGCTTATTGATTAATAGTCCTATTAAGCTTGCTATTACAATCCCGGCAATATTAGAAGAAACAAGAATTCCGCCAATTACATCTCGCTTGAATCTTAGCTCATGCTCTAAGATGAATATTGCCGCTCCAGCACCTTCGCCTCCAATAAAAACCCCCTGAAGAAGCCTTAGTATTAGTAAAGTAATTGGCGCTAAAATACCAATATGCGTATGGCTTGGCATGAAGCCGATGGCTAGAGTGGTTAGCGACATCCCAGCAATTGTAATTATCAGTGCTCGCTTTCTACCAAATTTATCACCTATGTGCCCAAAGATCAAAGAGCCGAAAGGTCTAGAAAGGAAACCAGCGGTAAATAGCCCTAGGGTTGAGAGAACTTGCGAAAACTGAGATTGATCTGGAAAAAACGCCTGTCCTATTTGGATAGCAAAAACTACCAATATAGAAAATTCGTAATATTCTAGGGTATTTCCTAGAATAGTAGCAAGTAGGATTTTGCTATGGCTTCGGTTCATGTGCCAATAATAAGGTAATTTTAGTGATTATTAAAGTAGTTTTTTTCAATGCGACAAAAAAATGCAAGTAGCAGCATAGCGAATGCTTAAGAAGATATTGCTTTTACTCTAGCGAATAATCTACTTACTTTTCTAGATGCAGTGTTTTTTTTCAACACGCCTTTTGTTACGCCTTTCATTATCTGCGCTTGTGTCTCTTTAAAAAACTCTACCGAGGTTTTCTGATCGCCACCACTTATAAAGCCTTCGAGTTTCTTGATGAATGTACGTATTTTGCTAGTTCTGCTTTTGTTAATAGCATTACGCTTGATGTTTTGTCTAAGAGCTTTTTCTGCAGATTTATGATTTGCCATATTTAATATCTATATAATTCATGTTATCAATAGGGAATTTTTATATTTTTCAAGCCCTTATGTCAAGGATAAATTACATATTAGAATATTATGTTGTAATTTCACGTGGTAAAATGTTGACAAGCTTCTAGAAAAATAATATTTATGAATAATACTGATAATGAGTACGGGGCATAGCGCAGCCTGGCTAGCGCATCTGGTTTGGGACCAGAGGGTCGGGAGTTCAAATCTCTCTGCCCCGACCACATAAAATCAAGGATTCCTTCACGATCTATTCTCGTTGCTTTTTCTAGTTGCTACAATGTCGAGAAAATATTATGAAAATTAATAAGTTAAAAAATATATTCTATGTACAGATAGTGCAAGAAGTATTAATTGATGAAGTTATTCTTACAATTGTTCCTCAAAGTTTATGAGCAGAAATACTTCTTGGTTTAAGCTTTTGAACGTTTTAATTTGAAAGCTCAAAAAGATTTGATGAGTGACATAATACAAAAAATTTATTTTGGGATAATAGCCAGGAGCATAAAGATGATATTCTTAATTTTATACATGGAAAGCCTCAAACTTATTTTGCAGGAACGAAGAAGTACTGGATTGGTCTTATCGATAATGAGCCGTATGATTTTGTTCTGTCTGATATTATCAAAAAAGACGAAGAAGGTCTTTCGGAGAAGCACATTGCAAATATGTATGAAACGGGACATACAATATCGCTCGATTTTGGTATAGTTAATAAAGAATTTTAGGGGGGAGAACTAACTAGCAAGGGATTTTTTAAAAAGCCACGAGGTAATAAATGGATAAAAGAAATAAAAAACACATCTCTTTAATCATCTGGATTTTGGTGCTCATAGCGATTGGTTCTATTATCGGCTCCTTAACCAAACCAGAGATTAGCACTTGGTATAGCACCTTAAATCGCTCTACCCTAACACCGCCAAATTATATATTTCCAGTTGCGTGGACTATTTTATACGGAGCCATTGGAGCTTGCGGCTGGCTCATTTGGCGCCAGGCTTCATTTCCCGAGATAAGAATGATTAAAACCCTATATGTGACTCAGCTCATCTTAAACTGGAGTTGGACGCCTTTGTTTTTCTGTTATCACTTAACCGGACTTTCACTAGTAGTGTTGGGTGCTATGGATATTCTGGTAGGCATGATAATTTGGTTAGCTTACCCGAAGATAAGAGCTGTGTCGATGCTCATGCTTCCTTATTTGTTATGGATTCTATTTGCCAGCTACTTAAATTTTTACATATGGCATTATAATTGATGGTAATTATATTTAGGTACTTGCGCGCTATAAAATTATCATTACGAGACTGTGATAGGATGTCCATCGCATTTATCTGGCAAGAAAATTAACTGCATGAGATTGCTATCGATTACATATTCTCGTAAAATGCGCTCACTATAAATGTTTCTTGGCTTTAAAAGTTATAGATTAGGTCTACCATAATCTGATGAGCTTTTAGCCTTTGAGATGAAGGGGAGCTAGATATAGTGGTTCCGTCATTAGCTCTAAAGTTAGCTCCATTGTTTTTTACTTTACCTAGGCTTAGGTATTTATAATTTACATCTAAATCAAATTTTTCATTTATTTTTATTTTTGCTCCAGCTCCAGCATTCCAAGCAAAGTTATTGGTGTTTTTTCCTTTAAATTTGACTACTGATTGCGGAAATACATCAGAATTATTAAAGTTTATAATATCGATCAAATCACCAGCTTTATTGTGTGCATACCCAATACCTCCAGTAATATACGGTCTAAGGTAAGAATCTTCAACTGGTGCACTTAATGTTCCATTTAAAAATATCGAATAATTTTTTATTCTTTGTTCAAAATTTTCTTGAACTTGCGGTGGAGAGACTAATGGATTATTGATAGACCTTGTTGCGTTGTATTTAAAGTGCCTATACTGTCCGTTAATATCGGCACTAATATAATTATTAAATCTATAGCCAACTAGAGTATTGAATACTAGAGCGGGGTCGCCACTAGGTTTTTTCTTAACTCCTTGAGTCTGGATATCGGGTAAAGAGATGTTATTAATTTGTGTTTCCCGGCCTTGGAAAGCCTTTGCGGCCCAAAATCCACCTGTGCCCCCACCAAAGAAAAACCCGGACTCTGATCTTATATTCGAGTTAGCAACTTTTAATGGACAAGTTTGTGTGCGAGCAGATCTACAAGTGTTTGTTGCAATTATCTTTTTCTTTATTCTCTTGTGTTTTTTATACTTTTTCACGCAGCTAGCTTTTTTAAGGTATTTTGATTTTTTTTTGTGTGAAGCTTTAGAGTACTTTGCTTTTTTTATATATCCGCTTGCATAATGCTTTTTACTATGGGAGGTGCTGTAATTTCTTTCTCCTAGGGCAGGTAGAGATATGAGTAATGTAATGAGTAAAAGGCTTAGTAGTTTTTTCATAAATACCTAATGTATCGTATCAACTATAATTATGATTTTAATATTATATATTGTTTTAAGAAATACTTTATAGAATTTAATGTTAAGAATTTTGTTAAAAAAATAATTTTGTGGCTATATGGTAACAGTACTATGCTGCTGGAGATTTCATCAGTTCGCGGCTATTAACGACTAAGAATAGAGTGATAAGTGCAACAGTCAGTAAGCATGTGATGATAATTCCTATGTTTTGAAATGACCCTGCATAATAGTATCCCGCAATCTGAAGACTAAAGGATGATAGAAGGAGGCGACCTCCTTGAAGAACAGCTGATACGCGACCCTTTGCATGCGGCATAAAATTTAAACACAGAGGAAAAAGTATTGCGCCAGGAACAACTTGGCTTACGGTAATTAATAAATATGTAAGAGTAATAACAAGTGGGTTCGAGCTATTCAATAACGTAACAAAAGCAGTAACTACTAAGCTTAAAATGCATAAAGGAATTGAAAGATGAAGCAGCTTCTTTTGTTCATACCTTGAGATTAGCAAGCCGAAAAGCACACTGCCGAATGCAAAGGTAAGAGCGATTGATCCTTGATAGAAACCAAAGCGAGATAGAGAAACACCTAAATTTTCAATATATAGGATAGAAGAGGTTCCAACGAAGATGCAATATGGTACAAAGGCAAAGATAACGTGGACTAGCAAGAGCATCATAGGTGTGGATTTAAATATTGGGATATACCCACTGAAACTCAAGGTTTCTTTTTGCTCTGGTAATTTATGAGTTGGTATAAAAAATATGGTCATTAGAAGAGTGACTAATCCTAAAAGAAAAAGTAGCATGAAATTTCCTTGCCAGTGGAAATATATGGTTACATAACTTCCGACGATAGGTGCAGCGCCAACAGATGCGTTCATTACGCCGTTCATCATCGCAAGCAAGTATTGCTGCTGTTTAAGAGGGTAAGAATCTGCAATGATCAAGAAGCATAGAGTAGTAGGAGCTGCAATTCCTAAGCCTTGCAGAAAGCGGCCACTAATAAGAAATTCATATGACGGTGCATATAAGCAAAATGCACTACCAATGATAAATAGTATGATGCCAGTTATAATAATTGGCTTGCGCCCATAGCGATCAGATAACGCTCCGACGAAGAATAAGCTTAAGCAAAATCCTATAAAATTAACAGATAATAATGCTTCTACCCAAAACGTCGAAATGCCAAAGTGATTTTGCAATTCTGGAAAGCTAGGTACAAAAAGATCAAGCTCCGCCCCTCCCAAGATGTCCATGAGAATTACTGTTAGTAATATCATGCCTTTGGAAAAGATTTTTTGCATTTTCTATATAAATTAATATGGCTTTATACCATTTCCAGAATTAAACAGTACAAGGAGGTGGTATTACAACCATCCAAGGAAGTGCCACCATAAAGCTCCAATGGTGCTCCAGATTAATAGATTTATAATGCTAACAGCTCCGCCAATTTTCCACCATTGTTTTATGCTTAGATAGCCAGATTCAAAAAATATTGGCGCAGAGCTGATGCCAAAATGAGTCAACCCCCCTGAGAGGGAAGAGAGGTATGCTAAAACTAAAGCAGTGAGCATTTTGGGCATACCCAGGCTTATTAGAAGCATGGCAAATGTAGGGTATAAAACTGTTGCGTGAGTTGTGACACTCGCAAATATATAGTGAATGTAGAAATAACTAATTATTAGCAATCCGATTGATAATAATATGAATTCTCTACTAACGTAGCTTTTTATTTCAGTACCAATCCAGCTCATCATTCCTAATTTGGTTAAATAGCTAGACATCATAACTATGGTCGCAAACCAGGCTAAAGTATCCCATGCGCCTTTTTCATTTAAAGCTTCGCTCCAATTTAACACGCCAGTTAAAAGCAAAATAGCGAAGCCAAGGAGTGCGGTTGTTGTTGCATCTATGCCTATTTTTTTATCAAGAATCCATAGGACAATCATAGTAAAAAAAACTATTAGCATTATAATCTCAATACGCGAAATCCTACCCATTTCTTTTAGTGCTTTTTTTGCATGCAGCGGTGCTTCTGCCATTGCTTTTACTGATGGTGGGTGCATTATGTAAACTATTAGTGGTAGCACGAGTAAGTTTATAATGCCTGGAACTATAGCGCCTATCGCCCAAGAATTCCAAGTAAGTTCTACACCAATCTGATTTGCTAGGCTAACTATCAGCGGATTTCCAGCCATTGCAGTTAAAAACATGCAGCTCGTCAAAACATTTGCCTGGAAACATACTTGCATCAAAAAACCACCTGTATCGTTTTTGATCGATTTAGTTTTATCTACTTTTCCATATTCTTCTGAAAGAGCTTTTGCGATTGGAAATATAATCCCACCACCGCGTGCAGTGGCGCTTGGTATCATTGGAGATAATAGAAACTCTGTTAAAATGAGGCCATACGAAAGACCAAGAGTGTTTTTACCAATTTTTGAAATGAAAAAATAAGCTATTCTTTTTCCAAGTCCTGTTTTAATAAATCCTCGTGATATAAAAAATGCAAAAACAACAAGCCATGCTATGCTTGAGCCAAATCCACCTAGTGTTTCTTCCACAGTTAGGGTTTTGGTTAATATTGCTATTAGGATGCTTAACATAGCAAGAGCGCCGATAGGGAGCGGATTGAGGATTATAGCAAATATAGTGGAGATGAAAATAGCGAATAAATGCCAGGCTTGGTAAGTTAAAGCTTCTGGCTTAGGTAGATTCCATAAAAGTAGACCTACTGCTAATACTGCTATTAATTTAAATAGATTTGACGATTGCGTAACCATTCTCCAACTCAATTTTTTATCTAAGGTATGTATATCATAGCGCTTATATAATTAAAAGATATAACTGGACTTTTTTTATTATTCTGACAAAATATAAATAATAAAATTGTGATCCATTAAGTATTATGAGCGTATCTTTAGTACAATTACTAGTAGTTTTAGTTGTCATTCTTATTTTATTTGGCGCTGGGAAATTGCCAAAAGTTATGGGAGATCTCGGTAGGGGGCTGCGTAATTTCCGTGATAGCATGAAAGGTGATTCTGATAATGTTGATAATAATAGTAAAGATCATAAAAAAAATAACTAGCTGGAGGTTGCTATGACTCTTAAGCATCAAAAACAAGAAGTGCACTTCATTCATTCTTTAAAAGACACTCTAAATGCTTTTAAAGGAAGCCATATATCTCTTGGTGATATTTTAAAGAGTATAAAGGAAGAGGGCTTGGTTTTTCTAATTGCAGTCATTTCATTTCCAACGTCGATTCCAATTCCAACTCCTCCTGGTTTTACAACGCTTTTTGGAATACCTCTATGTATATTGACCATTCAAATGATATACAGGCTTCAGGCACCATGGCTGCCGCAGTGGATGACAAAAAAAGAAATTAAGGCTTCAACGTTCCAGTCGTTTATATTGAAGGCTGAGCCTATTTTTAATAAGTTCAGCATTTTTCTTAAGCCACGCCTTCCGCGTTTTACTACCAATGCAATGGAAAGATTTGTTGGCTTACTGGCGTTTTTATGTTCTGTTTCAATTGCGTTACCAATTTTATTTGGAAATGCTATACCAAGCGCTGGTATTTTTATTATGTCAATGGGCCTATTATATAAAGATGGCTTGACAGTTTTGATTGGTATGATAATTAGTACTATAGGAATAATCGTATCGACTGCTGTAGTTGTAGCTGCGATATTTTTAGGGCACGGAGCGATTATTAAGGTGCAGAATTTTATTACGGGATCAACAATAGGAGTAACAATGGCGCAACAAAAAATATCACATGGCAATAGCAAAGCAAATCAAGTATCCTATCCATTCAAATTGCCTGAGTTACCTTACGCAAGCAACAGCTTAGAACCTCATATGAGCTCAAAAACCTTTGAATTTCATCATGGCAAGCATCATAATGCTTATGTACAGAATTTGAACGGTTTAGTGAAAGATACTCATCTTGCTAAAGGAAGCCTAGAAGAAATTATTCTTGCTACAGCAGGAGATAAGGATAAGGTTGCTATATTTAATAATGCGGCACAAGTGTGGAATCATACGTTCTTCTGGTATTCAATGGCGCCAAGAGGTGGTGGGCAACCTCCTAAGGGTAAGCTTTTTGATAAGATAAACGAGGATTTTGGAGGGTATGATAAATTTGTCGAGGCATTTAAAGCTGCTGGTGCAACACAATTTGGAAGCGGATGGGCATGGCTTGTTTATGACCAAGATGATGATAAATTAATAGTTATGAAGACCGCGAATGCTGACACACCGATTGCTCAAGGCAAGAAGGTAGCTATAATCACATGCGATGTGTGGGAACATGCTTATTATTTAGATTACCAAAACAGAAGACCAGACTATATTGATACTTTTCTGACTCATTTGGTTGATTGGGAGTTTGCTGTACGTAATTTTGAAAATGCTATCAAGAAATAATACTTATGTCCTGACCGCGATCGGAATGATGAGTGGTACATCTTTCGATGGTATTGATGCAGCTATTATCAGAAGTAATGGTGATAAGATATATGACATTGGTGCTACTGCATCTGTTAAATACACATCTTTTTTTCGTAAAAAGATAAGATCCCTCCTGCTTGAAGAAGTGAATATTAAACTTTTACTTGAAGTTAGCAATGAAATTGCACTACAGCACAGTCATTTGGTGCATGACCTTTTAAAAAAGGCCTCTCTGACTGATAGAGATATTGATCTAATCGGTTTTCACGGCCAAGCAATTTATCATGACCCTGCTAATGGGCAAACGATGCAAATTGGAAACGCTTCTCTTCTTGCCAAGATGACTCGTATTGATGTCGTTTCTGACTTTAGAAGTATGGACATTGCTCATGGAGGGCAGGGTGCGCCTCTAGTTCCTCTTTTTCATCAGGCACTATTTAGCGATAGCAAGAAGCCTATTGCTGTATTAAATATTGGCGGTGTTTCAAACATCACTTACCTTGGTGCAAGCGCAAAAGAAATATTGGCGTTTGATACTGGGCCTGGATGTGCTTTAATTGATGATTTTACTCTCAAGAATTTTGGAGAAAATTTTGATGATGAAGGAAAAATCGCTCGTAGTGGCAAGTTAGATGAGGGGGTGTTAGGAGAGCTACTTGCTGATATATATTTTGATAAAACTCCACCTAAATCACTAAATCGCGATCACTTCAGGGCAGCATCTGCTAAAGTTGCGAATCTTTCCAAGCAAGATGCGCTAGCGACACTAACTCATTTTACAGCTGGCGCAATTGCAAAATCTGCTGAATTTTTGCCATCTGCTCCATTAGAATGGTTGGTGTGCGGTGGTGGGCGTCACAATAAATTTCTTTTAGAAATTTTGAAAACAAAACATAAATTAAACGTGATAGAAATAGAATCTGGCGATTTTATAGAGGCACAAGCTTTTGCTTTCCTAGCCATCAGGAGCTTCTATCAAATGCCTCTTTCGCTTCCTAGTACTACAGGTACTCGATTTCCAGTTTCTGGAGGTGCTCTTACTAAGTACCATTTTTAAAGTAGACTTATTGATTAGTAATATATCTTCGCAGCGCGATCTTGAAAGGCATCTAGCATTTTCTTAAAAGCTTGTTCAAACATTGAGCCCATAAGTTTTTGCATCACCATGGAGTTAAATTTAAAATCAAGGGTAAAATCTACTATAGTTTTAGCTTTATTGCTTTCTTCAGAGGAAAATTTCCATCTATTTCTTAGATATTCAAATGGTCCTTCAACTAGATCAACCTCAATACTGCAATCGTCCATATCGCTATTTTCTGGTGGAAAAAGACTAACGCGCGAAGTATATTTTTGTGATAGTGGTGCGAAGTAAATTACTAGTTCTGCTACTAAAATATTATCGCTTCTGCTTAAAATTCTAGCTGCTGAGCACCATGGTAAAAACTCAGGATATTTCTCTATATCAGCGACTAAATCAAACAGCTGCTTTGTAGAAAATTCAGAATGATAAGATTTTTGATAGGTGGTCATTATTTATCAATCATAGGTACAAATAAAACATCAAAAAAATCTTCCTCTATGAGGCCACTTTTTGTTTTTATAACCCTGCGAAGTTTTTGCGTTGGATGTGTGCCAACAGGAATTATTAGCCTACCGCCCATCTTTAGTTGCTTTACCAAAATTTGGGGCAGTTCTTCAGGGGCTGCTGTAACTATTATAGCGTCAAACTTCTTGTTGCTTTTGTGTCGCTTAAAGCCACTAGCAATACTGGTGATTACATTATCGCAACCAAGCTCTACAAGCTTAGCAGCTGCTTGTTTGCCAAGCTGCTCAACCACTTCAACTGAATAAACTGTTTTACATAATTTAGAAAGAATAGCTGACTCATATCCAGAGCCAGTTCCAATCTCAAGTACTATATCATCAGGAGATAAATTTGCCGCCTCTACCATAAAAGCAACAATGTAAGGCTGAGAAATTGTTTGCTCATAACCAATTGGGAGAGGGGAGTTTTCATATGCAAGAGATTGCAATTCTTCAGGCACAAATAAATGTCGTGGCACTTCGCTTATAGCTTTTAAAACCCTCTCATTCTTTATCCCAAGACCTTTCAATGTGTCCATTAATTGTTTTTGTGTAGAGGTGTGAGGATTGTTTTCTTGTTCTTTCATTAGAAAAATGATAATTTAATGATATTATATCTTTTAATTAATATAAAAATCAATCTATATGAAAAATAAATACTTCAAATACTTTGCAAAAATAATTTTAGTTTTTTCTTTAGTGTATAGCAGTAGCGTGAGTGCTCTGACAAATGTTGATATCACGCGTGGTAATATAGAGCCAGTGCCTATTGCGCTACCAAAATTCCAATCTAACGATAGGTCAATGGCTGCCAAGGTGAGGGAGGTTGTAATTAGCGATTTAGAAGGAACGGGGTTGATACGGATCATAGATGAGCAATCATATATAGATGAAGAAGCCCGCCTCAATAAGGCCCAAGATTTTGTATCATGGAGGCAAATTAATGCAGCTGCGCTTGCTCTTGGAAAAATTGATTTTGGTGGAAATGGTCATGCAAATGCTGCACTAAAGATGTGGGATGTTTTTTCGCAAAAAGAAACTTTAGATAAAACATTGAGTGATAGCGAAAAAAATTGGCGCGCGCTTGCGCACAAAATAGCAGATGAGATATATAAAAAACTCACTGGAGAGAAGGGATACTTTAACACCAAAATTGTTTATGTGGCAGTGGGGGTTGATAATAGAAATAAAAAAGTGCGTCGAATTGCGATTATGGATCAGGATGGTGCCAATCATTCGTATCTGACTGATGGTAGGAATATCGTCCTAACTCCAAGGTTTGCGCCAGATTCTAAAAGCATATTATATTTATCATATAAAGATATGCTAAAACCAAAAATTTATTTAATGGATATTAGGAGCAAATCTAGTAGATCCCTTGGTGAATTCCAGGGAATGTCTTATGCGCCTAGGTATACTCCTGATGGGAAGAAAGCTCTACTATCTGTCGAACAAATGGGTGTAAGTAATATATATATGCTTGATCTTGCTACTATGAGTTCACGAAAAATAACGAACTGCAGTTCTATATGCGTCTCACCTTATTCATCACCTAAGCAAGATAAGATAGTATTTAACTCCGACATGGGTGGCAGCGGCCAATTATATGTGATGAATTTCGATGGTTCAGGTGCACATAGAATAAGTTTTGGTGAAGGCACATACAGCAGTCCAGTCTGGTCGCCACGAGGTGATTTAATAGCGTTTACAAAATTGGTTCCTGGAGAAGGGTTTTACATAGGCGTCATGAAGCCTGATGGATCTTCGGAGCGCATAATCACTAGAGGATGGCTTGTCGAGGGGCCTACTTGGTCTCCTAATGGTAGGGTTTTGATGTTTGAGAAACAAAGCAGCCATAGGGATGAAGTCCAGCTGCACACTATAGACATTACAGGGAATAATGAGCGTGTCATAGAAACTAAATTCGGCGCAACTGACGCTTCATGGTCTAATTTGTTGAGTTAATTTTTATTTTAATAAACATAATCAATTTATATGTTACGTTGATGTAAATAAATAGATTTATATTTCTTTCTTTAATTCATATAGCATGTCAAGCGCTTCTTTGGGCGACATGCTATCTGGGTTTATTTGGGCTAGCTTGCTGCGCAATTTATCTTCTTTTATCTCTAATTTTGTTGCGGTACATTCAGCCAACTCCAATTGCTGTCCATATATGAAATCTTTGCTTTTGCGACTGTTGTTTTCATCATGAAGCTTTTGGAGTATTTCTTTTGATCTCTCTATAACTGATTTAGGTACTCCAGCGATTGCAGCGACGTTTATGCCATAAGAGCGGTCAGCAACTCCTTGGATAACTGTGTGCATGAATATGACTTTATCTTTCCATTCTTTCACCTGAACAGTATAGCACTTTAAGTTTGCTAAACCTTTTGAAAGTTCAGTGAGTTCGTGGTAATGAGTTGAGAATAAAGTGCGGCTTTTGATCTTTGTGTGAATGTACTCCAAACAGCTCCAGGCAATTGCCATGCCATCATATGTTGAAGTACCCCGTCCTATTTCATCCAAGATGATGAGTGAATTTTGTGTGGCCTGGTTTAAGATTATGGCAGTTTCAATCATTTCAACTAAAAAAGTTGAGTGGCCTTTGGCTATGTCATCTCCAGCTCCGATACGACTGAACACGCGGTCTATGATCCCAATTTTAGCACTTGTTGCTGGGACAAATGATCCTATGTGTGCAAGAATTGCGATCAAGGCATTTTGACGCAAAAAGGTGCTTTTTCCAGACATATTAGGTCCGGTTATTAGCCAAGATTTTTGTTCGGCATTTAAAGAACAATCATTTGCAACGAAGTGTGAGCTGCCAGAAGTTTCTAGGCTGTTTTCAACAACTGGATGGCGCCCACCTTTGATTATCAACTCATTGCTCTCATCCATGCTAGGTTTGCAAAATTTTCGCTCCTTCGCAAGCTTTGCAAAAGATGATATGACGTCAATATATGATATTGCTTTTGCAGTTTCGATTAGTGATGTATGCGCTTGAACAATTTTGCTCGATATATCTTGGAATATTTTATTTTCTAAAACTTCAATTCCTCGGCTTATTCCAAGGATTTTACTCTCTATCTCTTTCAACTTTTCAGTAACGAATCTTACACTGTTAATCATGGTTTGGCGATGTATAAATTCGCTACTTGAAACTTTGCTTGCTTGCGATTTTGTTACCTCTATATAATAACCGAGGACATTATTGTATTCGATTTTTAAATTGAGTACCCCAGTTTTTTGCTTGTATTCATTCTTTAAGTGTTCCAGCAAACTTTCGCTATTATCTCGGAAGTGATATAATTCAGCAAGCTCAAGATCATAATCCCTTTTGATGAAATCAGTTTGATTTAAGTATATTTCTCTATCCATTAAACATTCTGCTAGTATTTGGACTATGCTAGTATTTTGTGCCAAAATTTTCGCAACGTTTTGCAGCTGAACATGAATAGAATTCGCCAGAATTTCAGAAATTTTTCTTCCAACTTCAAGTGCATCCTTGATGTTGTACAAATCTCGTGGGGAGCCCCGTTTTATGGCTATCTTGGCAATAGATCTTTCAAGGTCTGGTGATGATTTTAAGTGATGCCTAACATCATTCAATAAATTTATATCATTAAAAAAAATCTCAACATGTGCAAGACGCTGGTTTATTGTTGATAGGGTCGCAGATGGAAAAGCCAAGAATTCTCTTAAAAGTCTTGCGCCATTATTAGTCAAAGTATAGTCAATATTTTTAAGTAAAGAAAAATTGTGGTCGCCCTTGCTGCTAAATAATTCGAGATTGCTCTGAGTTATTTTATCGATGACCATGCTTTTACTTGCGGTTGCAAGACGTGGGAAATTTAATAAGAATTTTTCCTGCTTTTGAGTGATGCTGAGATATTCAAGTAATGCACCGCAAGCTGATATGTGGTGTGTTTCTAAGTTGCTAATAAGCCCTTCGGTGCTATGCAAATTAAAATTTTCTTGCAGCTTAGTTTTTGTTTTTTTAGGATCAAAAAATGAATCAATAAATGTGACCACTTTTGCCTTGAGATCTGCAAGAACCAGCTTGATTTGATCATTGATAACTAGTGAATCAGCAATAATTATTTCAGATGGGTTTATGCTCTGCAAGTAACTTGCAAGCCTATCAAGCTTTGTACCAATAACCTGAAAGTCTGTTGTAGAAATGTCTGCGTATGCTATTGCTATCTGATCTCTATTCACCACAATTGCTGCCAAATAATTGGAGCTTTTGCCGTCCAATAAATTATCTTCCGTTAAAGTACCTGGTGTAATTATTCTCACAACATCGCGCTTGACTATTGCTTTATAGCCACGTTTTTTTGCTTCTTCAGGAGATTCTAGCTGCTCGCAAATAGCAACTTTATGATTATTTTTGATAAGCTTTTGAATGTAAATATCTGCGCTATGATAAGGTATGCCGCACATCGGGATATCTTCTCCACCCGCTTTTCCACGTTTTGTTAGGGCGATTTCAAGAATCGGCGCGGCGATCTTGGCATCATCATTGAAGAGCTCATAAAAATCGCCCATGCGAAACAGAAGCAAACAATCTTTATGTGCAGCTTTTATCTCTAGGTACTGCATCATCATTGGAGTAGATTCTATCGCTTTTGTAATCTCGGCTGTTTGCATGTTTATGTTTGCTGTCGCTTAATATGCCGTATTTTAAATATCATCAATATTCCTGGTATCGCGGCGATAGTGCTCACCAAAAAGAATACTGTCCACCCATATTGATCTACGATAATGCCGGAAGCTCCAGCAATAAAATTACGGGCAAGAGTTCCTGAGCAACTAAGGAGAGCATATTGTGTTGCTGCGAATCGTAAGCTACATAGGCTGCTCAAATAAGCTATGAAGACGACATCGCCAATTGCACCAGAAATGTTCTCTGTAGATATTGTGAGTATCAATGCAACAGCATCATGTCCCATTTTATCTTGGTAGACAAACATTAAATTAGATAACATCTGTATAATTCCCGCAAAGAATAATGAATTAAATACACCCATTTTCTTAATAATGAGAGCACCTAAAAAAAGTCCAACAAGAGTAGCTATCAAGCCGTATGTTTTTACATAAAGAGCTATCTCCTTTAGTGTGAAGGCTTTTTTCATTAAAAACGTTGTAGTTAAATTCCCTGCGAGTGCATCACCAAGCTTAAAAAGTATTATAAAAATCACAATGTAATACCATTTTTTTGTAGTAGAGAATTCCTTTAATGGATTAATGATTATGCGAATTAAATGATCTAAATAACTCTCATCATCAGAGCTTTCATGAAATTTATGTTCGTGACTTTTTATTAAAAGCGTGGTTATTATACCAATCATTACTGCAGATGAAGATATCATATATGATAATTGCCAATTTTTTATAAAATCAGCAAGTAGCAACATTCCAACTCCAGAGGAGTATAGGCCTATTCTATAACCAGAGCTATATAGTGCAATAGGAGTTTGCTGAAGATCTGTTGGAAAACGCTCTATTCTGTAAGCATCAACTATTATGTCTTGAGTTGCAGAACAAAATGTAACAATTACCGCAGCTATTGCACAAATCAAGAGGTGTTTTTCTGGGTGAGTATTAGCAAGAAGTACGATTGAAATCATGAGACATATTTGAGATACGAGCATCCAACTGCGTCTTTGTCCCAACAGTTTATATAGATATGGAATTTTTATTGAATCGATAAAAGGTGACCAGAGAAATTTGGTAATATATGGGGTACCTACAAAAGAAAATGCTGCTATATTAGCAATAGAAATATCAAGACTTGTAATCCAAGCTTTCAATACAGATCCAACCAATGCAAGTGGAAAACCGCAGGATATTCCGAGAAAAAACATTGATAAAAATGCAGGATTTGCAAAGGCCTTAAGAGTGTTTTTATTCATTAATCCTGCCAAAAGCTTAAGTATGGTGACCCCCACGGGACTCGAACCCATGTCTACACCGTGAAAGGGTGGTATCCTAACCACTAGACGAGGGGGCCACATCGAATAAAACGTCATTATAATTTTTATTTATACGAAAGCAAGTAGTATTTTTTGTTTATTTATAATAGAGTTATCATATTATGAACACTATAGAAAAAATAAAACATAAATTATCCATTGAACTCGAACCCACAAGGCTTGATGTAATAGATTTATCTGAGGAACATCGTGGGCATGGAGGGTGGCGTGATGGTCAGACTACCCACGTAGAAGTATTAATAGTTTCTGAAAAATTTTGCAACATCTCAAAAATCAATCGTCACAAAATTATTCATAAATTACTTGAGAAAGAGCTAAAGAATGGTATACATGCATTATCTATAAAAGCATTTTCTACTAAAGAAAAATTATGAAAGATCAATATACTAAACTTGCTAATGCAATTAGGTGCCTTTCTTTGGATGCAATTGAAAGGGCAAAATCAGGACATATAGGAATATGTCTTGGGATGGCAGACGTTGTCACCGTATTATTCAAAGATTTTTTAAAATTTTATAGTAAGGAACCATCTTGGTATGACCGAGATAGATTTGTCCTATCTGCAGGCCACGGTTCAATGTTGCTCTACTCTTTGCTCTGTCTAACAGGACATGAAGATATTTCTATTGATGATCTCAAAAATTTTAGGCAGCTTGGTTCTAAAACTGCGGGGCACCCTGAGCATGATCTACTAAAAGGAGTTGAGGTAACAACTGGCCCTCTAGGCCAAGGGCTTGCCAATGCTGTAGGAATGGCGCTAGCTGAGAGAATTAATTCTTCTAGATTCCATGACCTTACGGAACATCGCACCTACGCACTAGTCAGTGATGGTGATTTAATGGAGGGAATTTCGCAAGAAGCAATTTCATTTGCAGGGCATCAGAAATTAAATAAGCTTATTGTTTTATTTGATAATAATAAAATTACCATTGATGGTGAAACTTCTCTTACTATTTCGGACGATATGGTAAAGAGGTTTGATGCATGTAACTGGAATGTTTTAGAAGTTGATGGTCATGATCATATATCTATAAGAATGGGGCTTAGCAAGGCTCAAAATTCAACAAAACCATCACTAATAATTTGTAACACCGTTATAGGATTTGGTGCGAAAGATGCAGGAAAATCTTGTATGCATTCGGCAGTACTTTCTAAAGATGATGTTGAGTTTATTAAAACTAAGTTAGATTGTAAATATACTGAATTTGAGATTCCTAAAGATATCTTAGCTGCTTGGCGAGATATTGGCGGTGCTCATAAAAAAAGCTTCGAGGAATGGCAGAGCAAGTTAAACAATGATAAAGCTAAAGCTGAATTTTTACGTGTGCAAAATCATGAAATTCCTAGAGAAATAGATGATTTGTTTTTGAATATAAAAAAAGAAATCTTGGGTAGAAAAAAGGAAGAAGCTACACGTGCGTCTTCTGGCTATGTTTTAGAAAGGTTATGTAGTGCATTGCCTGAGTTAATTGGAGGTTCTGCTGATTTGACTGAATCTAATCTTACAAAAACTTCTGTGATGAATATGCTGTCTCCAACTAACCATGCTGGAAGGTACATATATTATGGTATTCGCGAGCATGCAATGGCAGCAATGATGAATGGTATGGCGCTACACGGTGGTGTGATTCCGTATGGCGGAACATTTCTTATATTTTCCGATTACTGCAAGCCAGCAATACGCCTAGCAGCGCTGATGAAGCAAAAGGTGATTTATATCTTCACTCACGATTCTATAGGTGTTGGTGAAGATGGGCCAACGCATCAACCAATAGAGCATCTAGATTCACTAAGGCTTATTCCAAATTTATTAGTGTTGCGGCCGTGTGATGCTTACGAAACTACAGAATGTTTTGAGGTTGCTCTAAAGCATGAAGGCCCTTCTGCGCTTTGTCTAACAAGGCAAAAACTACCGCTTCTTAGTAATAAATTAATTGAGCAAAATAACAGTTCTTATGGTGCATATATAATTTCTCCTGAAAAAAAAGAAGGCTTGCCCTACTGTGCGTTAATTGCTAGCGGATCAGAGGTGGAGATTGCTCTTCAAGCTCAAAAAGAGTTGGACATGCATGATATCAACACGCGCGTCATCTCTGCTCCATGCGTAAATTTGTTTTATCAGCAGAGCAAAAATTATCAAAATAAGATCTTAGGGGCACCTAGCGGTATAATAGCTATAGAGGCTTCTACTGCTCTTAGTTATCTAAAAATTACAAGCAATATAATTTCAATTCATACCTTTGGATCCTCAGGCAAATATCAAGATTTATTCAAGCACTTTGGCATTACTAAGGAGAGAATAATCGCAGAGGTGATGAACCTATCATTTTAACTTAAAAAGAAGCACATGTATCTTTGAGTGATTGACTCATATGATCGGTGAATTTCTCTAATGGGCAATATTGAAAAAACGATGTCCTAATAACTTTATTTTTTTTGGTATCGTCATATGATACTTTAACATAAAGCTTCTTATTATTTTTCTTCTGCGCCAGCTCAAATCTTATGTTAGAATTATAAGGCGGGAATTCATCCACTTTATACGATAGCAATGTAAGTGCTGAAGCCAGGTTAATATCATGAGCCACGTACATAATGTATTTTAAAGTATCGGGTGATCTTGTGCTATCAGAATGCTTATCTATCTGAGATACTATTTCTCTCAGAAGCGGTGCAGCGTTTTTACAAGCTACTTCTGGAGCTCTAAATCGATTGATTTTTAGATTCTCTGATAACTGCAAAATCTCTTTTTCTTCTGCCTTGCTTATTGATTCAGGAAGAGGAAGGTTATGATGCTTATTTACGCTAAGAATGTCTCCTATTTTTAAGATCTGGCTATCCCCTTGATCTTCTATTGAAAATCTACTCCTAAAACTCTCAAGCAACTCTCTTATTCTTTTTATATCGTTTTCCTTCGTATTCACAAAAATATATTTATCTCTAAGCCTAACTCTTTCTTCTTTAGGAATCAAAATTAGCGGGTCATGATCTTGTGGATAAAATGGAATTTCAATTTCATGTGCTTGGAAAGGATAAAAGCCTTTTAAGATATTGCGGGCAGTATCTTTTGTGCGCTGAGAATCTGTAGACCATACTTTCATATCCTCTCTATTATAGTTGCGAGGAAGTAACTTTGTTTCTTGGGTGTAATAATACCGCAATTTTTCGCCAAGGATTTGAGATTCTTCAATGCCTTTAGCTGTTAAAGAACCTTTTTCCATGTCATTCCAATAATCAGAAATGCCTGGAATTTTATAGAGAGGAGCTCTATCTCCGTGGCGAATTAGGTCGATAGCAAAAAGTATTTTATAATCATCTTTCATAGCAATATTTGAGTATATACTAAAAAGTGTAAAAAATACTAAACATCCTGAAGATATGATAAAAATAAAATACCAGAAAGAATCTTTTTTTTGTGCCATGCTTTCTGTCTATATTATTCTAATTTCGACATGAATAATGGGTATTCTATTTACCTCACGTTTAAGAATAGATTTAATCTTAGATTTTATAGTTTTTTGCAAATCTTCCATAATGAGCTTAGATTTTTTGTTGCGATCAACTATTAGATCTTCTATAGAAAGCCTTATCATGTCTTGAATGTGCATTATGAAATGTTTGTCTTCTTCTGCATCTAAATAACCCGGTGCGACAATAATCGGATCGACTGCTAGGTGATGGCGGTTATTATCCAATATTATAGTAGCAAATAATATGCCGTCATTTTTAAGCTTTCTTCTCATTTTCATAATCTCTGAATCTGGCTTTAAGAAATAACTACCATAAACCCCAAGCTCTCCAGCTTCTACAACCCCAACTTTTTGAGGAGTTCCTGGCGCAAGCTTTACTGCAACACCATTTTCTACCTCTATTATGTTTGGAATTCCAAGCGATTTACCTATCTTTGCATGTTCGTGCATGTGAATATGCTCTCCATGTACTGGAATTAATGTATTGGGCCTTAGTAGCTCGTATAATTTAATAAGCTCATCTTTAGAAGGGTGCCCTGAAACGTGAACAAAATGATCTTTCTCTGTTAGAATTTCTGCTCCTAGCTTAACCAATTTGTTGAATACTCTAAATATTTTCTTGTCGTTTCCAGGTATGATTTTGGAAGAAAATATAATAGTATCTCCAGCTTTGATTCTGATATTTGGATGAGTCTCGTTAGCTACTTTTGTCATTGCAGCTAAAGGCTCGCCTTGGCAACCTGTAGAGATAATCAATATCTTCTCTCTCTCATATTTGCCTATATCGCGCTCATCTACAATCTCTGGAATATCTAACATATATCCGCTTTCTTGAGCTGCTTTTAGCATTCTTTTCAAGCTTCTTCCAGATAGAGCAACCTTTCTTCCGGTTTTTACTGCCGCTTCCATTAGTCCTTCAAGCCTTCCAACGTTAGAGGCAAAGGTTGTAACTATAACCATTTTTTTGCAAGAGGAAATTAAGTCTATTAGAGACTCCTTTAATTCTGTTTCTGAACCAGAAAACCCGGTGTTAAATACGTTTGTTGAATCTCCAATTAAAGCAAGAACTCCATCATCACCGTATTGCTTTAATAGCTCTTCATCATTTACATCGCCTATCACAGGATTAGGATCAAATTTCCAATCTCCAGTATGGAATATACTGCCGAATTCTGTCTTAATAACAACAGCATGCATCTCGGGTATAGAATGAGATAGAGGGACAAGTTCGATGTCAAAAATCCCACCGATATTAGTTTTGCTTTGTATTGGTAATTCAATTATTTTATTAGCATGCTCTTGGCCAAGCTCAAAAAGTCTATTTTTTAAAAACGCTGTAGAAAATGGAGTGGCATAAATTGGACAGGCTAGTACTTCCCATAAATATTGTACTGAGCCGATGTGATCTTCATGAGAATGCGTTATTACTATGCCAAGTATATTTTTGCGATGTTTTACTAAGTAAGATATATCCGGGATTATTATATCTATCCCAGGCATATACTCTTCAGCAAAGCCGCTACCGCAATCGACAATCAGCCATTTGCCTTGATAATGATATAAATTAAAATTCATACCTATTTCACCAGCGCCGCCTAAAGGTAAAAATATTAGCTCGTCTTTATGTTTTGTAATATTAAATTGCATATGTTTTTTAGTTTTTTGTGTTAGTATTAATTTTATGTATGTGGTATAGACCAAAGGTTGTTAAGTCACTATCATATCTATCTATTGATCTAAAATGATTCTCAAAAATCGTTGAAATTCCTCCGGTTGCAACGACAATTGGATTGTAGCCAATATCTGTTTTTAATTTTGCCAGCAATCCCTCAATCATTTCTATCATTCCATGAAAAACCCCAGAACGTAACTGATCAATGGTAGAACTACCGATAAGTTTCTCAGGTGCCTTTAGAACAAACCAAGGAAGTTGTGAAGTGTTTTTATATAATGATTCTATCAATGAATTTACACCAGGCAAAATAATACCACCAACATACTCGCTATTTTTGACTGCATCAATGGTTGTTGCAGTTCCAAAGTCAACTATAATGACGTCTGGGCCGTATCTGCCAATGGCTCCAGCGCAATTGGCAATTCTATCAGATCCTAAAGATTTTTGAGCGTAATCAGTTAATAAAGTCACTCCTAATTTTAGGTTGTTTTCACCAACTATCGTAGTATTAATACTACCAAAATATTTCTTGCACATTCTTGTTAAACAAGGAGTTAACTGCTGTACAACGGAAGATATTGATATTCCATAGATGCTTGTTTTTTTGATATTAATATCATCCATGCAATTTAAGATAAACATTGCATATTCATCTTCGGTTTTTTTTGTATCAGATGAATGACGGAAGGAATGTCCAAGGTTGCCATTATCATCGTAGAAGGCAAAAACTATATTAGTATTGCCAATATCTATGGTTAGTATCATATTTATAATTTTTCTCCCGAATATATTTTATAAATGCAATCTTCATCTCCCTTTAATAGCATCGCACCATCATCGTTTAAATCAATAAAAACGCCTGATACTATCTCATTGTTACTGATTCTGTAACTTAGCTTTTCGCCCAGCTTCCAAGCGCGCTCCAACCATTTGGATTTTATAGCCATAAATCCGTCTTTTTTACACAAATTAGCACTGCCAACAAAATACTGCATGAATTTATCCAATAGTTCTGTCTTTGAGATGCCATCTTCATTCAGCGATGTTACAGGATATTTTAAGCCCCTAGGTGAAGATGAGATATTAACTCCCACACCAATCGATAACCAAGGTGAGATGCCTTTACCCGGTATATTACTAATTTCCAGCAATATACCAGATAGTTTTCTATCTTGCAACAAGATATCATTTGGCCATTTTAGCTGGAAGTTGTGTTTTTGCTGTGTGATATCCGTCAGAGCTTGATGCATAGATAGAGAAGCTATAAATGTGAATTGAGGAATGTCTTTTAATTCTGAATTATGTTTTAGCAAAATGGTGAAATATAAATTGCCCTCTGGAGAATGCCATATTCTATCGCCTCTGCCTTTGCCATGGGTTTGTTGTTTTGCGAGAATGATGCATTCTATAGCTTTACCAGACCTTATCATTCGTTCAGCTTCCAAGCTCGTGCTATCTATGCTTTCAAATTCTAATACTTTGTAAATTTCTTTCCAGATTTTATTATTTATCATCTTCTAATTTAAAAAATCTATAAGATAAGGTTATTTCAGTCACGTTATCCAAGTCTGGATCGCTTTCTATATCTGGATCAATAAAAAAAGAAACAGGCATCATCATATGTTGGTCACTGCTTAGAACTTGCTCTTCGAAACAAAAACATTGTATTTTATAAAAATATAAGCCAGCTTTATGTGGAGTAACATTGTATACCGCCATAGCTTTTATTGGGTTCTTCGCTAAATTTTGCGCTGAATAAAATATCACTGCATTTTCGCCAGTTTTAAGTTCTATCATCTTTTGCTCGGGCTTAAAAGACCACGGAAGATCATCAGCTACATTAGCATCGAAATGTACTTTCATCATCCGAGTTCCTGCTCCTCTTTTTGAGGATGCTATATCGCGTGTAACTTGTGTAGTCCCGCCATATCCAGTGAGCTTGCAAAATACATTGTATATCGGGACTGAGGCAAAAGCCAAGCACACCATCCCAATCACAGTCATTAATAATGCAATGGCCATATTTTGGTTTTTATGCTTTTGCGACTTTTTATGTGAGAGCATATTATTATGAGGATGATAAATATATTCGTTAGTGAAAGTATAGCATAACACTAATCAAATTAAAGTTTTTTTACTTATTAGCTGATGAAATTATAGATTATTTCTTAACTTTTTAGCTGGAATTTAGTATAATGCCCGAAGATCGAAATATAAACAAGGAGTATGAAGTTATGTTACCTGAGGGTTTTGTGAGAGTTGAGGAGCTACCTGGCGCGCAGAATATACGTGTTTTTTTGCGCATGGCTGGCCCAAATAATTTTTTAGGCTGCAAAGCTAATGGTTATACAATTAATAATACTATCATATTGACGAAGCAAGCTGCGGAGAGGGTGGTGGCAGTTCAGAAAGAAGTTGAAAATGATGGATACGATTTGGTTGTGTACGACGCATATAGGCCAGCAAAGGCTGTGATGCATTTTGTAGAGTGGAGTAAAAACGTCAGTGATACTGTAACAAAAGAGATATTTTATCCTCATTTGTCTAAAGAAGAGATTTTTGATAAAGGTCTCATTGTTGAAAGATCATCGCATAGCCGAGGAAGCACAATCGATCTTACGATTATAGAAAAAAGTGAACAATTGCTTTTCGAACCAATTGTTCAAACCATAATCCTTAAGAGTGGACGCCAAATAGCGTATTATAATGATAATACGGTAAATATGGGATCATCTTTTGATTATTTTGATGATGTAAGTGCGTACGACAATGATGAGATAAGCGATGAGCAATACGCAATGAGAGCATATTTACAAGGAAAAATGGTAAAGCATGGATTTGATCCATATCCACCTGAGTGGTGGCATTTTACTTTGAGTGGCGAGCCATTTCCTGATAACTATTTTGATTTTGACATAGAGTGAGCGAAAATGAATGTTTTGTTGGGAATTACTGGAAGCATAGCCGCTTATAAAGCAATTGATATCGCTAAGTTGTGCGTGGCTAATGGTTTTGATGTTAACATCGTGTTATCAAAATCTGCCCATAATTTTGTTTCACCACTTACGTTAAAATCGATTTTTCCAGGCAAAGTTTTCTCTTCTGAAGATTTGTTAGATCGAGACAGCGGCAATATGTTACATATTAGCCTTGCAAAACAGGCTGATGTCATCTTGCTTGCACCAGCTTCCGCCAACGCAATAGCAACAATGGCTAATGGCTTCGCAGATTGCTTGCTTTCAAGCATATGCCTAGCATCAAGCGCTAAGATATTAGTAGCTCCAGCAATGAATAAGCAGATGTGGGAAAATAAATTTGTCCAGCAAAATATTGAAAGGTTGAAGCAAAATGACGTGAAGATTTTAGGGCCCGCTTATGGTGAACAGGCCTGTGGCGATGTTGGTTACGGAAGAATGATTGAGCCTGAAGCAATCATAGAAAGCCTAAGAGAGCATATGTTGCCAAAATTATTGTTGAATAAAAAAGTAGTTATTACTGGTGGTGCGACGCGGGAGAAGATAGATCCGGTACGCTTTATCAGCAATTATAGCTCTGGCAAAATGAGCTATGCTATTGCGCAGGTCGCTAAGGATGCGGGTGCGCGTGTTACTTTGATATCTGCGAATGTCTCCATTCCAGAGCCTTCAGGAGTTGAATTTATCAAAGTTGAATCTGCCCAAGAGATGTTTATAGCTGCGCAAGAAGCTATGCATGAAGCTGATATATTCATAGGTGTTGCCGCAGTTTCTGATTATAAACCGCGAATAGTAAGTGAGCAAAAAATAAAAAAAAGTGCAAATCCCGAATCGATATTGCACCTAGAACTAGAAAAAAACGTTGATGTTATTGCTACTCTAAAGGAGCAATTTCCAAATGCGCTATTTGTAGGATTCGCTGCTGAGACTGAAAATTTGCTACAAAGCGCTGAAGCAAAAATCAAAAACAAAAAGATGGATATGATAATTGCAAATGATGTATCAGAAGGTAAGGCTTTTGGGAAGGATTCAAACGAGGTGTATATTATCTTGCCAAATCAGGAGCCAATATTTATTCCAAATAGCAGCAAGGCTAATATTGCATGGCAAATTATAGATAAGATTAGCTCTTTGCTTTAATTTTGGAAATGATATTAGATTATCAGGTGTTTCTATAACCAACGTGTCTTGTATGGACATTGTTATTTTGGAGCGGGTGATGGGAATCGAACCCACGACATTTACCTTGGCAAGGTAACGCTCTACCTCTGAGCCACACCCGCAATAACTATGCAAATAGATATCAGCAATATAAATAAAAAAAATTCTTTTTGCAATAGCTCAAATCAATAATAAATAAGTTTATTATTAAAGAACTCTAATTAATCCTAATAGCTGTTTTCTCACAGAGGGATTAGTAATCTTAAAAAAAGCTCTAGCTAAAGATAAGAGTTCATGATCTGAAATATTTTGCATATACTCAAATTCATCACTCTCTTCCTGCAATTCAAAAGATTGCTCTGAATTTTCAGATTTAAGTTCTTTTTCCAGATCTTCAAAAAAATGATTAGGATCTACTTTCAAGTATTTGGAAAGTAAATATAAATTGCTTGATGAGATCTTATTCAATCCCTTTTCATACTTTTGAATCTGTTGGAATGACACATCTAAAACGTTTGCAATTTCTTGTAAGCTTTTACCAGCTTTTATTCTGTCTATCTTTAATTTGCGTCCAATATGAACGTCTATATTTGATGGAGAAGTCTTACTCATGTTTTATATTTATAAATCAGTTAAAAAATTTTTTAATACGCATCCCCTGCACAATAATAAATGTACAGGATAAAGATGCTAATAAAAGTCCAATCACAAAGAATTCGCCCATTCTACTATAAAAAGTTTTTTTTTCAAGTCTATTTGGAAGATTTTTTTCTATTAGTCCAGAGTTATTTAGAGGTGCGCGATCAATTATCCTTCCATATTGGTCACTGATCATTGAAATTCCGCTATTTGCAGCTCTTGCTACAGGTACTCCAAACTCTATGCTTCTAAAGATCGTAATATCTAAGTGCTGATAAGGGCCTGGTGAATCTCCAAACCAAGCGTCGTTAGTAAAATTGATATATACATCTGGAGGATCGCTCTCTTCATTTTGAAATAAATCCTGAGCAAAAAAAGATTCATAACATATTAAAAGACGAAATGACGGGAGATTGCTGTTTATTTTTATAGCATCGCTTGATTCCCCGGGAGAAAAATCTATAGCGCCATATGTGAGTTTGTTGATGTTAAATGGTAGGAAGTTTTTAAATGGAATATACTCCGCAAATGGGACCAAGTGTTTTTTATCATAATGAGTTACTATATCACCCTTATGGTCGAGTACAAAGACAGAATTCCACACCTTAGTGTATTCGTCATTATATCTAACCCCACCAGTAAGCAATAAAGAATTCATAGGTATTACTTGTTTTATATAATCCCTGAAGTGCTTGTTATTCATCTCATATACTGAAGTTGCAGATTCAGGCCAGATTATATATGCCTTCTCATTTTGTCTTAATTTTGCCATTGAAGTTAAATTCATGAGTTTGAGTAAATTTTGCCTCTGATATTCCTTACTCCATTTGATGTTTTGGTTAATATTTGGCTGTATTATTATTATTTTGTGGTCACCATATGTTACGTTCGCAAGATCTAGGCGATGTTTTCCATACATGTAATTACTTGCAAATATTAAAATAAATAATGCAGATGTTGCTATCGACTTAATAGAGTTTTCGTGGTTGTATATGGAGTTAAATATTAAAAATGGAGTTGAAATTACGCATAAAAATATAAAGCTAACCAAAAACACCCCTCCAATAGATGCTGACTGAGTTATGGCAGTATATGGAGCAAGGCTATAGCCAAGTATTAGCCATGGGAACCCTGTAAGAATCCTTGCTCTAATTATTTCAATCAACACCCATAGGCAAATAAATGATATTGTGAAGCATATTGTAGAATTTGATTTAAATTTATGTAGTATAGCAGTACACAATCCAATATATAAAGCTGCTATGGAGGGTGCTAATAATAGAAAAATTGGGATCACCCATTTAAATCCGGTGATGGCTAAGCCTCCGTACATCCAATATATTCCGTTTAAAAAATACCCAACACCAAAAATCCAACCAATAAAGAAAGCATCCTTATAAGACTTTGCCCTAAATGCAAAAAATAATAGAGTAGGAAATGATATAAAAAGTATTGCTAAATAATATGTTGGGGCAAATGCGTATGATGATAAAAATCCAGATACAAATAAAAGTAGAAGTTGAAATAATTTTTTTTTCATAAATTTTTTTATTTATAAGGAGATACTATACCTAAATCAGATAGAATTTCAACCTCTAGCTTTTCCATGGTTAATCTATGAATATCTTCTTCATGATCAAAACCTAGCAAATGCAAGACAGAGTGTACCAATAAATGCGTAAAATGATCTTTAATTTTTTTGTTTTGCTCTTGTGCTTCACTAATGATAGTCTCAATTGCAAACATTATGTCACCTAACAGGGTATAATCTCTACATTTTTCATATTGATTGGGTGTTAGCTGTTCTACAGGAAAAGATAGGACGTTAGTTGGCTTATCTTTTGCTCGATATTTTTTATTATATTTTTGTATTTCAATATCATCAGTAAAGATAACACTTATTTCAACAGCTTTAACACATTTGTAGAAGTTGACTTTATCGAGAGTCAATTTGATTATTTTTTTTATAGTAATCTTAGATGTTAGCTCAGGATATTCTTTCCATCTTTGATTGTTTATATGAAGGTCAAGATTTAATTCTTTATTAACCATACTCTGTAATAATTGATTTTATTATTTATTTAGCTGTCAAAATGAATTTAATCATCATTTCTATATCTATAGTAATTATTCTTGCTATTGTCTTTATTGTATATACTAAACGTAAACCAAAAGAAAGCACAACACAAGCGCCAACTGAGCCAGAGAATGAGTTAAGGAATTTTTTTGGTAAAAAAAGCTTCAAGCTTATTTCATACGAAGAAGCGCTGGAGGCATCCAAGCAATTTATTTATAACATTTCAAGAGCTGTAATGCAAAGGTTCACTCCAGATGCAAAAAAAGAGTTGTCAGAACTTGGCAGGCGTCTTTTTCAGGCTGGTGCGCAGTATATTCATGTGGTTGATATTTTTGGCTTAACAGTTGAGAAGCAACGTGCTAAGGCTATGCAGAGCAAAGAACAGCAAAAGATCAGATCGGCTGGTATTAATAAGTAGTGCCATCAGATATCCATCTTAGAAACTCTGGGTTACCAGCTGTAATCGGAATGGACACAATGCATGGGCATTTATATGGATGAATTTGTTTCACTAAGTCAACTACTTTGCTCGCTTTCTCTTCTGTGGTTTTGAGAAAAATAGCAATTTCGTTTTCATTGATAATTTTTCCATCCCAGCAGTAGATAGATTCAATCTGCGGAAGGATATTAGCACATGCGATTAGTTTGTGAGCTATGCATTCAAATGCAATGCTGCGAGCACAAGTAATATCTGGTGCAGTAATATAGATTATTACATACATAAATCTATTCTAAAGAGATGGAGCCATCGTCCGTATTTTCAATGATTTTATCAACTCTTAGCTTTGCCTCATTCAGCTTCATTTCGCAGTGCTTCCTTAGGGCGTTTCCACGCTCATAATTGGCGATGATATTTTCTAATTTATCTTTGCCAGATTCGATATTCTTAACGATTTCCTGGAGTTCAGCTAGAGCCTCTTCAAAGCTTAAACTATTTATTTCTTTAGTGCTGGTCATTTTGTATATTCCCCTGTATCATATGTGTCATGCAGAAAAATTATATACGAGATGTTTTATGAAAGCAATCATTTACCAACCAGCCAAATATGTCGGCCAGGCAGGTGGGAAGAATTCAACCTTTTGGATGCTTGAGTATTTAGGTAGGGAGGCTACCATATCGTCTTTGATGGGTTGGATAAGCTCAAAAAATACTAATAAGCAGGTACATATCAAATTTGATAGTAAGGAGGCAGCAATAGCATTTGCCAAAAAGAATAATATCTCATATGAAGTAAGTGATCCTCAGCGAAAAATTATTAAGCCAAATATTTATTCAAATAATTTTATTTAAAACAAAGTAAACATGATAACAGAAGGTAAAAAGCAATTCGTTAACTTAAATCCAGTTCAAATGCAGGCGGTGCTGCACACAGAAGGGCCTCTTCTGGTGCTTGCTGGTGCCGGTACCGGAAAAACCATGGTACTTATAAATAGGATTTTGCACATCTTAAAGGAAGGAAAGGCTCAGGCGCATGAGATTTTAGCAACCACATTTACAAACAAAGCTGCTAGCGAAATGCAGGAAAGGATTTTTCGAGAGATCCCACATAAAATCCATTGGCTGGGAACTTTTCATTCCATTGCTGCGAAGATTCTGAGGATTCATGGTAGCGTTTTAAATTTGAGCGAAACATTTTCAATTCTAGATGTGGATGATCAACATAGATTATTGAAATCGATAGTTAGTGATTTGGATTTAGATGCGAAGCAGTATGATCCTAAGATTGTAGGTTCGGTTATACAGAAATGGAAAGATCAAGCCTTGAGCCCTTCGCAAGTAACAAATAGTGATTTGAAATCAGAATTTCATAGAGTCACATTAAGGATATATAAGGTTTATCAGGAAAAACTAACAGCTATGGATTCGGTTGATTTCGGGGACTTATTGCTTAAAAACATAGAGATTTTTAAGATGAAACCCGATTTGCTCGAAAGTTATCAAGAAAAGTTCAAGTATATAATGGTTGATGAATATCAGGATACCAACACATCACAGTATATATGGTTGCGTATGCTTGCTCAAGGGAGGCATAATATTTGCTGCGTGGGTGATGATGATCAATCAATTTATAGCTGGCGTGGTGCGCGTGTTGGTAATATTTTGCGCTTCGAAGAAGATTTTACTAACGCTAGATTGATCAAGTTGGAGCAGAATTATCGCTCCACACAGCACATACTGAAAGCAGCATCCACCCTCATTTCTAATAATACTATGAGGCACGATAAAACTCTATGGACGGATCAGCAATCAAACCAGAAAATTCTAATCAAAGCATGTTGGAGTGATAAAGAAGAAGGACAATTTATTGCGCATCAAATATTGATGAGTAGGTCAATTAATAGTTCAAGTAAAACTGCGGTTTTAGTTCGCGCTTTATTCCAAACAAGAATTATTGAGGAATGCCTAATCAATAGCTTGATACCTTATAAGGTTATTGGAAGTTTGAAATTCTATGAGCGACAGGAGATTAAAGATATCTTAGCATATCTTAAGCTTACTATGAAAATTAACGACGACCTTTCATTTGAAAGAATAATCAATAAACCAACCAGAAGCATTGGTGCCTCTTCATTGCAGAAAATTAAAGATTTTGCGCGAGATCATCATATTTCATTGTTTAGTGCATCTGAGATGATGGTTGGAACTGGTGTGTTGGGAGCAAAAGCTAGGAGTTCGCTAAGTGCTTTTATAGATTTAATTAAGACGTGGCAGTCAGAATTGAGCAGCATTAATCACGTGGAGTTAGTTAAAAACATCATAGATCAATCTGGTTATAAGCAAATGCTTATGGAAGATAAACTGGAATCTACTAATAGGCTAGAGAATCTGAAAGAATTGGTTAAGGCTCTCGAAGATTTTAATAGCATTTCAAGCTTTCTTGAGCATATTTCCTTGATGAGTGATACCGATAAAAAAGCAACCGAGGATAATGTTGTGAGTGTGATGAGTTTGCACGCTGCTAAGGGGTTGGAGTTTGATCGCGTATTCTTGTCTGGTTGGGAAGAGGGGCTATTTCCTCATTCGAAGACTTTGGAAGAGGAGGGCACAAATGGCCTGGAAGAAGAGCGCCGCCTTGCCTATGTTGGTATAACTAGGGCAAAGGAGAAGTTGTATATTTCTTATGCCTTAAGCCGAAAAATGTACAACCAATGGACAAATCCAGCACCTTCACGTTTTTTGAAGGAGCTTCCAAAAGAATCATGCTCTGTGCTACAATGACACACACAGCAAAAAAAGTATACTTGCCTTAATTGATGTTTTTTAGTAGAATATGATTTTAAGGCTAAAAAATGTCTGCTGAAGATTTTATAAATAACAGTGAAGTATATTCTATATTAAGCCGCTATAATCCATGGTGGAATAGTCAAAACATAAGTATACCATCTGTTAAAAGATCTGTTTTTCAAGAAATAAAAAAGTGGATTTTAAACCCACCAACTGAAAGAGCTATAGTTATAAGTGGTGCTAGGCAGGTAGGAAAAACTACATTAATTCAGCAAATTATATATGATCTCATCAATAAAGATGGTATCAATCCTGATTCTATTTTATATGTTACATTTGATCACCCTATCCTTAAGATTATAGGTGCCGATAAAATAATCGAAAGGTGGAAAGAAATAAAAAATCATACAGATTCAGAAATAGAATATATATTTTTTGATGAGATACAATATACAGAACACTGGCAAACGTGGCTGAAGCATCAGGTTGATTTTAATAAAAATAGAAGAATAGTCGTAACAGGATCTGCTATACCTATAGATGCCGCTGGTACTGAATCTGGTGTTGGAAGGTGGCACACTATCACACTCCCTACTTTATCATTTTATGAATTTCTGCAAATAAAAAAAGTTAGTATACCAGATATTTCTAATATAGCATTGTTTGAAGGTTTATTTAAATTATCCAGCCATGACGCCTCTAGACTTATTGAAATTTCTAAAATTTTAGTTCCTTATTTCAACGAGTATTTATTAAAGGGAGGCTTTCCTAAAATTGGACAAATAGAAAGCATTGAATTAGCTCAACAATTGCTGAGAGAGGATATTATAGATAAGGTTCTAAAAAGAGACATGACTTCAATTTTTGGTGTTAGGCATGTTTTCGAGCTTGAAAAATTATTTTTGTATTTGTGTATGCATGATGGTGGTATAGCTGAAGTTACTTCCATCGCAAGTATCTTAGGTCTAGCTAAGCAAACTGTACTTAATTTTATTGGAATTTTAGAATGTTCACATCTGCTTTATAAACTAAGACCATTTGGTAATGGCAAAGAGGTTTTAAAAGGAAGATCAAAGCTTTATCTTGCTGATCCAGCAATATCAGGTAGTGTGCTATTGAATGGAAAATCTTTGTTACAAGATCGGGTTAAGCTTGGCGCTGCCGTGGAGTCAGCTTTTTTTAAACACATTTTTTCAGGGATATCTAAAGTAACATCAGATTTTTATTACTGGCAAGGTAAAAGCCAGCACGAAGTTGATATTATTTGTAGAATAGGTGAGTCTCTAAATGCCTTTGAAGTAAAGTATTCTTCTAAGTATGTCTCAAAAGACTCATTAAAAGGATTATTCGAATGCATAGATAGGTTTGGTTTAGAGGGAGCGTATTTAATAACTGGTAATGCCCAAGATTTTGGAATAATGGAAACAAATTCAAAAGTAAAAATCTTTAGAGTGCCAGTTTTTCTTGCTTGTTATTTGCTTGGTATTACTCAAAGGTAGCAAGCTTAGTTCCATCTGCAAGTTCAACTAAAATTTCCTGTTTAGGAGATGCGCTTGCTACAGACGATATTATGTTTTTTTCAGTATCGCGAATAACTGCAAAGCCACGCTTCAATGTATTTTTATAATCGTATGATTCTAGCAACTTTGCAGCCATCTCTAAGGAGTGGTTCTGCAGAAGTAAACGCTTTTTGATGCTATTGTTCATTTGCGAAAACAGCGTTATCAATTTGTTTTTATTGGCATCCAATAGATAGTTTGGTGATTCTATTTTGGAAGCCAAAAGATGAAGTTTATTCAATATGTTTGCGCTATATCTTGGAAAGGCATCAATCAGGCGAATGCTCAATTCATCTAGTTTTTGCACGCAGTTAGCAATTATGGACTGCAAGTTTGGTAACCCATATTGCAGCGATGCTACCAAAGCATTGTTGTTGTCCATATAGCGCTCAAGCCCGTAGGTCTGCCTTTGTTCCAAATCATGTATTATCCGGGCGAGTTCATGCTTCACAGGAACTGCAAGCTCAGCAGCTGCAGTTGGAGTTGGCGCTCTAACATCTGCGACATAATCAATTAATGTAGTATCAGTTTCATGTCCAATAGCTGAGATTATCGGGATTTGTGAGTTGAACACCGCCCTAACCACAATCTCCTCGTTAAAGCCCCATAGATCTTCAATCGAACCGCCACCACGCGCAACTATTATTACATCCGGTCTTGGCACCCCAGTGTTTTTATCTAAGCTGTTAAAGCCATAAATAGCCCGAGCTACCTGTTGAGCAGACTCTTCGCCTTGAACGAGAACTGGCCAAATTATAACACGAGATGGAAATCGATCTTTTATGCGGTGCAATATATCCTTAATTACCGCACCTGTGGGTGATGTAACTACGCCGACAACTTTTGGCAAAAAAGGTAATTTTTTTTTGTGCTCTGGGTTAAATAGTCCTTCCGCAATGAATTGCTGTTTGCGCTTTTCAAGCAACGCCATCAAAGCTCCAAGCCCCACAGGGTTAATATTTTGAACAACCATTTGATATTTGGACTGACCAGCGTATGTTGTGATTGAACCAGTGCAGACAACATCCAAGCCATCTTCTGGTGGATGTTTTAGCGAATTTGCTAGACCCTTCCAACATACGGCAGAAAGCACTGCATTATTATCTTTTAAAGAAAAATATATATGACCAGATGGTGCAACTTTGAAACCAGAAATTTCACCGCGCACTCTAACAAAACCAACGGTTTCTTCAATATTTCTCTTAATTAGCCCAGATAACTCGCTGACTGTATATTCAGGACAACCTTGTGCTTTATAATCAGATAGTGATATTGCTTGGTCCTTCATAGCTAACCTCTTTTTTGAAGCTCTATTGTAATCATATTATTATGTAAATCTATTTTTGGGAAGTTATCTTTGGTAAAGCTTATCATTTCACTTTCTTTTTTGTCATTAAATTTTATCTCAACTATATCGCCACTACCAAAATTATGCATTTGCATAACTAATCCAACAACAATTCCATCTTGGTTTATAACATCCATGCCAATTAAATCGCTAATATAAAATTCATCTTCGCTTGCAGTATCAGGCAGATTATCTCTATCAATAAATAGCTCTGTTTTGGCTAATTTTTCAGCTGCGTTTCTATCATTAATACCGTCTATACTTGCGATTAATATGTCATTATTTGCAGACAATACCTTTATTTTGAAGTCGCAAGAACAGTCTCGATTGAATATGCTTCCATAATTTGTGATATTTTTAGGAGGAATAGTAAAAGATTTAATTTTAACATTCCCCTTTATTCCTTGCGCTGAAGTGATTACACCTACGCAAATATTTTTTTTATTAATAATTTTACTATTCATAAGCTATATGTTTTGTTATTCTTTAATCCAAAATTTATTGATATAGTAAACTAAACATGAACATCCGCCAAGTTATCGCAATTTTTATTAGCTTAGTCGCTATTGTTATTGCTTCATATTATACATTTTTTAATAAATCACTAGAAAAATTTGCTCCAGAGATGAAAGCATCGATCATGGAGCTTTTACCATTTCCAACAATTATATCTAACGCAGATGGCCATAAAGATAATAGCTTATATGATCTATTAATCAATAAATCTGACAGCGCTATTTTTATTAAAAATGTAGATGCTCAGATAGACAGTATATCATTCTTGCCGTTTGAGATGAAAAATTTATCTATAAGTTTTTCATATGATAAAGTGAATAATAGGGTTAATTTTAATGGTAGTGAAGTCAACAGAGGTACTACAAAAATAGCAGGAGCCTATGAGATTACTGCAAAAAATAACGTAAGCTATGATTTTAATATAAATAATTCCACTGATTCTTTAGATGTAACGGCTATATATACACCTCCTACTTCTACTCAAATGACAGATGGTTCTCTTTCTGGACAATTTATTTTTAAATCAGAAAATCTTTTTGAATCCCTAAAAAAAACAAATATTTATTTTTTCAACAGCGCTAATAATATAAGCAAATATCCAGCAACGCTGAAAGGAGACTTCAGTTTCATTGAAGGAAAATTAACTGTGAGTAGATTAAGTATAGTTTCTGATGATATGAATATGGATTTCACCGTTGAAGATATCCAAGCTTCAAAGTTTAAAGTAAAAGCCAATATATCTAGTTTAAATATTGATAACTTAACACGAATGATAAAATACGATAGGATTAGGAGTTATTTAGTGTATAGTGCAATAAGCAATTTGATTAACTTTGATATCGAGGCTAGAGTTAAGGCTGAGAAGATTGTTTATAATAATCTTGATATTGCTGCAGCTGATTTAAATTTTATATCAAAAGATAAAGAAATTAATTTAAAAAACCTTACCTTTATTTTGCCGGATCATACAAGCTTTAATACCTCTGGTGTTATCACCAAAAATAAATTTCGTGCTATATATAAGGGCAACGTATCTATAAAAAATGGAACGTATGAGGCTATGGCTGGAATTTTGAATTTGCCAAATATCCAAGGATCAAATAGCAAAATTGCTCTGTCTACAGGCATTACACTAAGTAAATCTATGTTGATTCTAGATAACTTAGAAATCAAAGAAAACGATTCAACATTAAGCACTGATTTACTAAAGCTTCTATCATATGATAATGATACATATTTATTAGATTCAAATATTAAAATCGATAAATTTAATGAGAAATCTCATTTTATTAAAGGCTTAATAAGCAAATATAACGTCCTCAACAATCTGTCTGATCCTGATAGTGTAAAGAAGATGGTTTCTCTAAAAAATAAAAAATATATGATTGATATAGGTTTAAATTTTAACAACATATCCTATAACAAAAAAAACATAAATAATCTTTATTTAAAATATTCTGTTTCACCAAAGTCTATATCCCTAGAAAATATAACATCGAGCGATGAAACCTTTAAGATTTTAGGGGCTATTAATATAAAGTTGGATGATGATAAGCCTCATTTGGATATTGAATTTAACGGCGACAGTGTCGATATAGAATTGTTTAATGAAATTGTAGGACGGCAATTCTATAGTTCATATAAAGATCTGAGCAAAAATCAAAATAAATCACATAAATTCAATGTTTTTAGATTTGATTTATTTGATGGTAAAATAAACTTAAATCTTAAAGGTGGGAAATCTGAATTTATATCTTCAGTAGACTGTAAGGCTGGCATTAAAGACGGCATTATTAATATAGAAGATTGTAGTGTTGGTGCCTTTGGAGGCGATACTACTTTCGAAAAAATGTCTATTAAGTTAGATAAGGGGATTTCATATGATGCTGAATATTTAGCAAAGAATTTGAATGTGGATAAGGTTATGAAATTCGCCAAATATTTTATTCATACTAAAATACCTATTAAATTCACTGGTAGCGGAAAAGTTGATGTCAAGGGGAATCAAAAATCTAGTGGTGATAGCTTTGAAGATATCATTAGTAATGCTGTAGGGAAGTTTAATGTTAAATCAGTTAGCGATATAACCATCAATAACCTAGATCTTTATTCTGTTATTAGTACCTATGGCAATCCTGCAAATTTAAAAAACCAATCTAATAATAAAAGTCAAAAATCCATTTCTACTAAGTCGGCCCCTGTTTTTACAACGTTTAAAAAAGGTTCTGGAGAATTTACCCTTGATAATGGCAGAGTTAAAACTGAAGATTTTAATTTCATAACAAATGACAACATTCGTGGACAATCTAGCTTTTACTATTCAATACTTGATGAAAAAATAAAAGGTCTGTTGAGCTTAGTTTATTTGAGCAATAGTAGGAAGATAGATGGCTTTAATTTATCATTTAGCGGAGATGTAGGAGATATTGCAGTTAAGCTAGGAGCTAACTAAGCAGCACGCTCTTCCACTGCGAGGCTAGATAGAACTATCTTCAGAGCAACCACTAACTCTTCAATCATTTTATCCGTGTGCATAGGAGTTGGAGTGACGCGCAGCCTCTCGGTACCACGCGGTACTGTTGGGAAATTGATGTGCTGCAAATATATGGCAAATTCTTCTAGCAACCTTTTTGAAGCCTGTTCTGCCTTTATAGGATCGTTAATTAATATCGGAATAATGTGCGTATCGTTGTTCACAATATTTATTTTATTCTGCTTGAGGAGGGCTTTTGTGTAATTCACTTGTTTTTGATGCTTAATGCGCTCAGCGTTGCTTTCTTTTAGGTGCTTGATACTAACTCGTGCTGCTTCTGCGATTGCAGGCGGCAGGGACGTTGTAAAGATGAAGCCAGAGGCGCAGCTTCTAATAGCATCTATAACGTGTTTGTTTCCAGATATGTATCCACCAATTACTCCGTAAGCTTTCGCAAGGGTTCCTTGGATTATGTCTATTCTATCTGCGATTTTAAGTTTGTCTGCCATTCCTGCACCTCTATCGCCATATAGTCCAACGGTATGCACCTCATCAATATAGGTCAGAGCATTGTATTTTTTTGCAATGTCGCAAATTTCATGCATTGGTGATGTAAGTCCATCCATCGAATAAGCAGATTCAAACACTATCACTTTTGGTCTTTTTATATCTACTTGAGATATTATGCTTTCTAGGTGAGATGCGTCATTGTGCTTAAAAATATGCTTCTCAAGCCTACTGTGCCTTATTCCCTCTATGATGGAAGCATGGTTTGCTTCGTCAGAAAAGAAGATGCAATTAGGAAGTAGTTTAGCAAGTGTAGAAAGGGCGGCTTCATTCGCCACATATCCAGATGTGAATACTAACGCTGAGTCTTTATTGTGCAAATCTGCTATTTCCTGTTCAAGCATTACAATAGAATGATTATTCCCCCCAATATTCCTTGTACCACCAGAGCCAGCGCCAGATAACTTTATGGTTTCTATCATGGCATCTATAACTTTAGGGTGCTGGGACATTCCCAAATAATCGTTTATGCACCACAATACTATATCTCGATTACGTTTATGGTCTCTTGCTATTGGATATCTTCCAGCGCACCTGCTCAAATCAAGAAAATTTCTATATCTTCCTTCGTTTTTTATGGTATTAACGGCAGAAACAAAAGTCTCTCTATAATCTATCATCTATCAATTATATTTTGTACGAGTAGTATGTTATGACATATAGGTTAAAAAGTAAATTATAAATATTGCTTTCAGCCTAGAATGTACCCAACTTATATGGTAGACCCTCTTTACAAAAAAGGAGTTGTAATATAATATCTGTTTATATTCTAGATGGGGTCTATATATATGAAGCTTTTAAATAAAGCATGGGAAAGAGGAGTGGAATTTTTGGGTAGTACCTATTCGATAATGGGTGGAGCTATGTCTTGGGTATCTGAGCACAACCTTGTTTCTGCAATATCTAATGCTGGTGGCTTTGGCGTGATTGCCTGCGGCGCAATGATGCCTGATATGCTCAAGAAAGAAATCGAGCTTACTAAGCAAAAAACCACCAGGCCGTTTGGAGTAAACCTCATTACTATGCATCCAGAGATCGATAAGTTGATCGAGGTTTGTATTCTGCAACAAGTATCGCACATTGTGCTTGCGGGCGGATTACCTAAGGGATCTGATATCAAGCTGTGCAAAGATAATGGCATCAAAGTAATGTGCTTTGCACCGGCTCTATCTCTGGCCAAGAGGTTGATTAAAATGGGCGTAGATGCCTTAATAATTGAGGGAATGGAAGCTGGTGGGCATATCGGCCCTGTTTCTACTTCAGTATTGGCTCAAGAAATACTTCCTTACGTTAGTGAAGTTCCTGTATTTATTGCTGGTGGAATTGGTTCAGGCGAGATTATAGCTAGCTATGTAAATATGGGTGCGGCTGGTTGTCAGCTAGGAACTAAGTTTGTCTGCTCGCATGAATCGATTGCCCATCCAGAATTTAAAAAAGCCTTTATTAGAGCAAATGCAAGAGATACGCTGGCCTCAGTGCAAATTGATCCTGAGTTTCCTGTTATACCTGTGCGAGCGATTGCTAATAAGGCTACTGATGCTTTCAGCAGAGTTCAAAGAGAAACGATAGAGGATTATAAAGCTGGCAAGCTCTCTAAGCTTGAGGCGCAGTTAACTATCGAAAAATTCTGGGCTGGTGCGCTGCGTCGCGCTGTTATTGAGGGCGATGTTGAGCATGGCTCGCTCATGGCAGGGCAAAGTGTGGGGATGGTGAAAGAAGAGATGCCAGTGAAAGATATCATTGAGCAATTAGTTATAGAAGCAAATAATGCTTTAAACAGGATAAATAATGCATCAAGCCTTCATCGCGACCTCGTTACATAATCTAGATATCCAGATGCATATTGGAGTATCTAAGGATGAACAGTCTCGCCCTCAGCGCATTCGTATTAGCTTCAAGATGTATCAACTGATCACTTCTGAGTGCTGTAGAAATGATGATACTGATGATTATATCTGCTATGCCAAACTCTCGGAAGTAATCAAAGAATACTGCGAAAGCCGCACATTTAGGCTGATTGAGTATTTATGCTTCCAGGTACATCAATTATTAAAAAAAACTATTAATAAACAACACCACATATACGTTCAAGTAGAAAAATTAGATCTCCAACTCGCCGATAGCAATTGTATTGCTAAGTGTGAGTATAGCGACTTTTAGATCATTTTTGAAATAGCACCATATCTTTAATAATAAGGGCTCTAAAATCTTCATCACACATTTTCCAGTCCACCACATCTACTTTAAATGGCAGATCAGATTCTTCGAATTCTTCGTCTATCTTAGAACGAATACTCCAGGAAATGTCTTCCATAAAGCATAGATCGAGGTCTGAGAATCTTTTTTGCGTACCTTTCACTCGTGAGCCAAAGGCATAAAAAGTATAAGGATATTTTTTTAATATATTGCGCACAATTTCCAGATGATGTGCTTCCATATGAATCATATGGCGGTTTCCAATTTATTAATGAGAGAACTTAGCTCTTTCGAGAATTCATCGAATATTCCAACGATGATAAGGAGAGTTTCATGTTCATAAGTGTGTGCTGTCAAATTTCGTTTCTTTTGAAAATCAAACCATTTTTCAGGATCGTCAATAAGTTTTTCTAGCGCTGCTTTGCGGAAAGTATCTTTAGGAGAGCCAGTTTCTTGACCGCGCAAAGCCAAAAAACGCTTCATCATTTTCCATGATAGTTCATAGCAAAATTCAAAGGCTTGGACTGCACCAGCCTGGTCACGATCATCTTTCATATCGCGACGAAACCGCTCAAAAATACTTTGAGATTTTTTCAATTTTGTTAAATCGAGATTGTGGTCCATATTTTAATACTATTACTTTTTTGCAGTATATAATTGGATTATAAAACTTACAATCTTTTTATGGATACAATGGTGCTTATACACTTTCAGAATTTAAAGTTGACATTGTTATAGTTAAGTCGTAACAATGCCTTGTTATGCTTAAAAAAAATAAGATCATTTTAACCTCTCTTATCGGCAATGTAATTGAGTATTACGAGTTCACCGTATTCGCCGTATTCGCCGCTCAAATCGGTCAAGCATTTTTCCCGAAATATAATCCATTTTTGCAAATTCTTTTTGCCCAAGTATTGTTTGGTTTAGGGTTTGTAACGCGGCCACTAGGCTCTTTGGTTTTTGGACACTTTGGTGATCAGATAGGGCGCAAAAAAGTCCTTAGTTATACCATACTCGGTATGTCTTCAGTAACTTTTTTTATTGGCATCACACCAAGCTTTGAAAGTATCGGCATGATCGCACCAATTTTAGTGTTTATCTTTCGTTTGCTGCAAGGTTTTTTTGTAGGCGGTGAGGGCTCTGGTGCGGCGCTTTATATGTTAGAACATGAGCAGCATAAAAATAAAGGATTAGTTGGTGGCATAGTAATTGCCTCAATAGTGCTTGGGGCTTTTTTAGCAACTCTAGTTGGTATTAATCTAAGTAAGTTTTATGGTGCAGAAAATGTTAATTGGAGGATAGCATTTTTTATTGGAAGTGCAATTGGTTTAGTGGGTTTATATTTGCGCTTTTCTCTGCCAGAAACCACTGATTTTACTAAAGTTGTCCGTGATAAAAAATTTGTGAAGCTTCCGATACTTGAGGTGATAAAGCACTATTGGAGGAAGATGATTGTGATTGTGGTTCTTGGTGGTGTTAACACTGCTCTTTCATATACTTTGATGGCGTATTTAACAACTCATTTGAAAACGAATTTGCACTTTGATCAAGCAAAGGCCATGCTATATTCAATGTATTCATTGGCTGTGTATATGCTGATGTTATTGCTTTTTGGCATCATATCTAATCGCTTTAAGTTCAAGAATTTTATCAATTTCTTTGCGGTATTAATAATTATATTTACTATTCCCATTTTTAAAGCAATAAGCTCCAATAATTATATTATATTAATCGCAGGGTTAACTTTACTACCACTCCTTAGTGCTGGGATTTGCGCGCCAGCTTATCCGTATATCTATAAGATGTTTAAAACTGAAATTAGATATAGCGGAGTAGCTGTTAGTTATAATTTAGGTATTGCGATTTTTGGTGGTTTTGCGCCAGCAATTAACACCTTTATTACCGAAGCTTCTGGACTGACATATGCTCCTGCTATATACTTAATTACACTAACTGCTGTTTATTTGTTAGTTGATGCAATATTTAAAATAAAGGATTTCGATGAGCGTATTTAGATTTTTCATTGCTGCTGTATGCGTTATCGCCAGCTTTTCATCTGAGGCGCGATGGGCAAGTTTTGATGATGCTGGCCTTAGTATCGCATCTAATTGTGATATTTCGATAAATGCTGACGGAACCAATGAGGGGTTGTGTGAAGTGGAGCAAGAAATACTCAAAGAATCTGGGCGTGATAGAGCTTCGCGATATACTCTTTCGTATGATGAAAATGCATCGCAGATTACCATAGAAAGTGCAAAAACTATTTATGAGGGGCAGGAGTATAAAGTTGCGGAAACGATGATTGAGGATAAGCCATTGGCAAGCCCCCCACATGGTTTTGACCAGACACGACAGATATCTATAGCATTTCCAAAAGTAGAAATTGGTGCAAAGATTTTTCTTAAATATAGAATTAAAATCACTAAAATGCCGATAGATGATTTTTACTCTTCGCGGTTATTTTTTGGTAACGATGGGTATTATAGAAAAGCGAGAGTGAAAATAAAATCTGCAATGCCTCTGCATATTGTTGTTAATGATCCTGACAAGGTTTTAAAGATAACAAAAGACAAAGAAGATAACTTTCATAAATTAGAATTAAGTCTAGTTAAGCCTATTTATAAGGCGCCAATAAATGAACCTAGGAATGGGTTGATTAATTTAAAACATTATACGTGGGTATCAATTTCAAGTGTCAAAGATTGGAAGGATTTTGTTATAAAAGAAAAAGGAAGTTTTATTAAAGTAGTTAATCAGCCTTTGCCAAAAGAGTTTGAAAGTATTGTAAAATTAGCTTCTGAGAAAGATAATGAGATCGATCAAATTAATACAGTAACTTCTTTATTAAATGAGAAGGTTCAGTATTTTGGTGATTGGCGATCTATTGAGGGTAAGTTCCAACCGCGTGATTTAGCTAAAATAGTCGAAACACAAGTGGGCGATTGCAAAGATTTTTCTGCTGCTACTGCTGCTATGTTAAAGGCTCTGGGTTTCAAGGCGCAAGTATCTTTAGTTAGAAGAGGAGTGATGGACAGATCTGACCTTGGAGGTCTTCCTGATATTGGTAATTTTGATCATGCTTTTGTGAAAGTCACTAACAAGCATGGTAAGGTTTATTGGATTGATCCCACTAATTTTATTAGCATGGCTGGTGGCATATTTCCTGATATAGCCAACAAGATGGCTCTGGTTCTCGATCCGTCAGAGCCTAGTTATGAGAAAGTTCCTGATATTTCACCCGAACATTCTCAAGAAGAACTTGAGAGAATTTTAATATTAAAAAAAGACGGCATTATTGATGAGCATATAGATTTAACTTTTAAGGGCGAGGCGGCATCAGATCTTACGGGAGCTACTTTGCAAGTATCAAAAAACACTATAGAGGATATGTTATTCGATGCTGTTAGTGGTAATTTTATAGATGGTAAAAATAAAAAAAGTATTATCTTGCCTAATTTAAGTTCACGCATTGTGAAAGATTTTAAGGTAGTATTAAATTATGAACATGAAAATGGGTTAATCAAAACTAATCTAGGACAAGCATACATTCTGCAATCAAAGTGGGCACATGATATTGTGAACAGTAGTGACAGCCATATTTCGGATATTTATATTGGTGAGCCAATGACAATTAAAAAGCGGACGGTTTTGAGAGATGTAAGGGTGGAGAATGTAGATTCTTTGAACTATAAAATTGAAACGCCATGGGTCTCTGTTTCTCGTGTATGTGCTAACAAAGGCAAAGACGTAGAGATATTTGATGTTATTAAAACCTTAAAGTCTTTCATAACTAATGAAGAATTAAAAACTGCCGCATATAAAAAACTTAAAAGCGACTTAGAGAAAAACTTTAAGAACACTGCTGTAATCATTGAAGGCCATAATGGTTGATGATAAACTTGTTAAGCTACAAAACTGGCTAAAGGACGCAGGTTTAGATTATTATGTTATTCCGTCTAATGACGAATTTCACGGTGAATATGTTCCAAAATTTAATGCGCGCCTCGAATATATTTCTGGCTTTGATGGTTCGAATGGGATTGCAGTAATAAGCAAAGAGGATGATCACCATTTTTTTACCGATGGCAGATATTTACTCCAAGCAAAACGTGATCTAGATAAAAAATTCACTATAAAAGATATAGAATCTGAAAGCTTTATAAATTGGCTTGCTAATTTGCTTTCAAATAGCAATGCAAAAGTGGCGCTTGATCCTAAGCTTCACACAGCGGCTCAAATTAAAAATCTGCAGAAAAAAAATATTAGCAATAATTTGCATTTGATTGAGGGTAATGCTGTTGATATTATTTGGCACGATAAACCTAAAAAACTCTCTACAAATATTTTTAAGCATGATATTGAATATGCTGGTAAGGGGGTGAAGGACAAAATAGATGATATTTTAGCCTTGCTAGAAAAATCAGATGTTAGCGCTGCTATCTTTACGGATCCACATGCTGTTTGTTGGTTGCTAAACATCAGGGGAGATGATCTTGATTTTACTCCAATTGCCCTGAGCTATGCGATAATTTATAAGAGTGGATCTATCAAAGTTTTCTTCAATAATTTGCCAACAGAAGAAATTTTGTGTTATTTTTTAGATAACGGCGTAAAAGTTTTTAGTATGCATGATTTTAAAGTAGAGAGTATGGATATTGAAGGTAAGGTCTTGCTAAGTAAAAATACATCTCATTGGGTGGCGTCATTATTTTCTGAGCATTCGATAGATCATGAAGGAGAGTTGGAATTACATAGGGCAATTAAAAATAAACGCGAAATTGATGGGGCAATTCAGGCGCACATAAAAGATGGAGCGGCGCTGCAGGCTTTCTTCAACTGGCTTCCTGATAATATGATGGGACTAACAGAGCTTGATATATCTAAAAAATTGCTTGAATTTAGAGCTAAGCAAATGGGATTTGTTTCGCCGAGCTTTGATTCGATTGTTGGATTTAGAGAGCATGGTGCAATAATTCACTATAAGCCTACCGCGGCAACTAATAAGAAGATACAAGGAAGTGGCATATTGCTAATCGATTCTGGTGGGCAATATTACGAAGGAACGACAGACGTTACGCGCACCATCGCAATAGGTGAACCAACAGAAGAGCAGATGCGCGATTTTACCTTAGTTCTAAAAGGACACATTCGACTTGCTTCGCATGTGTTCAAAGAAGGTACAACAGGATCTGATTTAGATAATTTAGCGCGACAAGATTTGCACCAAGAAGGTAAAGATTATGCTCATGGCACTGGGCATGGTGTGGGTAGTTTTTTATCTGTTCATGAAGGGCCGCACGGTATAAATAAATATAATAAAATTCCACTTGTGCCAGGCATGATGTTATCTATTGAGCCAGGATTCTACAAGGAAGGTGAATATGGTATACGGATTGAGAATTTGGTTTATGTGAGTGAGGCAGAGCAGCCTGGATATTTGAAATTTGAAATGCTAACGCGTGTACCGATTGATGAGAAGTTGGTAGATTTTAACGTGCTGAATGAGCATGAAAAGAGGTGGTTGAAAAAATATAATGAGTGGTGTTTATTGTGATAAAAAGAATAGTATTTTTATTGATTGTTAGTGTTGTGACGATATTGGTTAGTGCAGATGATAGCCCGCGCAGCAAGGTTCACAAGTGGATAAAAGATCAGTACAATCTATATAGAGAAACTGGCATCACGCAAGAGCATATTGCTGTCCTTGATAACATGCCCGGCAAGGTAAAAAAGCGGTTTCAAATTGCTAGATATCAAATAGTTGATAACCAACTTTATGGCGAATATTACGGAACTAAGGGAAATATTGATAGATTTAATTTGATGTCTGATTCGCTGAAAAAATCTTTATCTATGTATAAAATTCCAAACGTTGATTTTTTTGTTATTTTGTCAGATGGCTTATATGAAAAAGAAAATAATCTAGCGAAGTATGGTGAGGCGATGAAAGAGCTTGCTAATTCTCCTATTTTTGCTTTCTCTAAAAATATAGAGCTGGAAAAAGGGTTGTTGCTATTGCCCGATATATACATTCTTGCAAAAAATTGGGATGATTTCTTGCAATCAATACGAAATGCTAGTAGTAAATATAGCTTCGAAGCAAAAGAAAATTTGGTATTTTGGAGAGGTACAAGCACTGGCGGGACTTATAATTTTTCTAACGCTACTCATTTACCAAGATTAAAACTTATTATGCTATCTTTATTTTATCCTAAAATAATTGATGCAAGATTTACTAGTTTAGCTCAATTTTCAAAAAATATAGATGGTTATATGTTTAAATTTTTCCTTAAAAATATTAAAGCGATAGCTGGGCATATAACTCCTGTAGATCATCTTAAATTCAAATATTTGATTTCGTTAGATGGAAATACTACTGCATGGGGAAGGGTGCCGTGGATTTTAATGTCTAATTCTGTGTTTTTGAAACAAGAGACGAATGATATTCAATACTTTTATGCTGGGCTTGCAAAAGACGTTAATTATGTTGCGATCAAAGAAGACTTATCAGATATTTTTGAGAAATTTAACTGGCTAAATACGCATCAAGAACAAGCTAAGCAAATAGCTGAAAATGGGACAAAATTTGCTTTAGAAAACTTAACCAGCGATAAAATTTTAGAAGATATGTCCTTGATACTTATAGAGTATTCTAAACTACAGAAGTTTACTCTAAACCAACCTACTTTAGATCCTTTGTAAATATATAATACTAAATACCACTTTGTTGCTCGTCGCTGGGATGTTGTGTTCAGAGTAACCTATGTTTGCGGATGGCTTTGCTCTAAGCTTTCACCAAAATTTCAGATCCAGAAGGCGACTATTCCGATATGAGAATCGAAATAGTCTGGATTACAAAGCGCATAAAAATTGCTATTCCTGCGCCTCTTCAAACGCATCCTCCCAAGATCCTTCAGTTGCCGCTTTAGAATATTCAGTTACTCTGCTCTCAAAGAAGTTAGCGAATTCTAAGCCATTCAAAATTTCATCGAGCCACGGTAGTGGATTATCTTCCACCATATAAATTTCTTTTAAGCCAAGCTGCATTAACCTTCTATCAGCGATATAGCGGATATATTTTTTTACATCCCTCGCAGTCAAACCTTGAATGTCACCTACTTCAAAAGCAAGATCAATAAATGCATCTTCAAAGTGCACAATGGTGGCGCAAGCTTCGTATATCTCACTCCGTAGGGATTCCTTCCATACTTGTGGATATTCTTGAACAAAAACTTTAAATAATTTTATAATCGAATTGGTGTGCAAAGTTTCATCCCGTACCGACCAAGTAACAATTTGACCCATGCCCTTCATTTTATTAAAGCGCTGAAAGTTTAGTAAAATTGCAAAGGATGCAAACAGCTGCAAACCCTCAGTGAACGCACCGAACACCGCAAGAGTGAGAGCTATAGCTTCTGGAGTATCTACACCAAATTTTTGCATGTAATCATATTTGTCGCGCATTTCTTTGTATTTCATAAATGCCTGATACTCAGTTTCAGGCATGCCTATGGTATCTAGGAGATGCGAATATGCTGCAATATGAACCGTTTCCATATTTGAGAATGCCGCTAACATCATCTGTATTTCGGTTGGCTTGAAGACGCGCGAATAATGACGCATATAGCAGTTGTTAACCTCAATATCTGCCTGAGTAAAAAAGCGGAAGATTTGCGTTAGAAGATGCTTTTCTCCAGGAGAAAGATTCTTTTTCCAATCTTTAACATCATCGGCAAGAGGAACTTCCTCTGGTAGCCAGTGGATTTTTTGTTGTAAAAGCCAAGCATCATATGCCCATGGGTAGGAGAATGGTTTGTATATTGGTTTTGCGTCTAGTAGTGGCATAGTTGAACTCCTTATTTATTGGCAAGCCAAGCACTCATCTTGGCCTTCTTGTTTTTCGTTATCAATTTTCATGTCATACTGCGTGACTTTGTGCGAGACTTTATCTGCGCGCTGCAAAGAGGTAGAACGCTTATAATATAAACTCTTTACTCCCTTTTCCCAAGCCCTGAAGTGTATATCATGCAAATATTTTTTATGTGCGTTACCAGGTAGGAACACGTTTAATGATTGTGCTTGCGAGATAAAAGGTGTTCTATCTGCAGCTAAATCAATTATCCATCGCTGATCTAGCTCATGTGCTGTTTTGAATACATCTTTTTCTTCAATGCTCAAGAAATCAAGATGTTGTACAGAGCCTTCGTTAGTTGAAATAGAAGACCAAATTTTGTCATTGTTCATTCCTTTTTTCTCTAGCAGTGAAGTCAAATGCTTGTTCTTAACGTTGAAAGAACCAGAAAGTGTTTTATGAGTATAGCTATTGGCAACGAACGGTTCTATGCCTGGTGATGAATTTCCGCATATTATCGAAATTGAAGCAGTTGGTGCTATTGCAGTTTTATTGCTAAATCTCTCCATAATGCCGCATTCTTCAGCGTCTGGGCAGGGTCCTTTTTCTTTTGCAAGTAGCTGAGATGCTTGATCTGCTTTTTGTTGTATATGCTCAAAAATTTTCTTATTCCAAACTTTAGCCATCACAGATTCAAATGGAATCATATGGGCTTGCAAGAATGAATGAAATCCCATAACTCCAAGGCCTATGCTTCGTTCACGCATTGCAGCATATTTCGCGCTCTGCATTGTGTCTGGCGCATTATCTATGTAGTCTTGAAGAACATTATCTAGAAATCTCATCACGTCTTCGATGAAAAATTTGTCTTTTACCCATTCATCGTAATACTCAAGATTTAGGGACGATAAGCAGCAAACTGCAGTTCTTTGGTTTCCTAGATGATCTTTGCCGGTAGGTAGTGTTATTTCACTGCATAAGTTTGAGGTTTTTACCTTTAAGCCAAGCTGCTTATGATGCTCAGGGATGTATTTGTTTACCGTATCAATAAATAACATGTAAGGCTCGCCAGTCTCAATTCTAGTGGTTAGGATTTTTATCCATAAATCCCTAGCTTTTATAGTTTCTATAACTTTACCAGAGTGTGGGCTGATTAAATCCCAATCTTTATTATCTCTAACAGCTTCCATGAAGCTATCTGGGATCACTACGGCATTGTGTATATTGAGAGCTTTTCTGTTAGGATCCCCACCTGTTGGTCTTCTAATATCGATAAATTCTTCGATTTCTGGGTGCCATACTGGCATGTATAGAGCTGCACTACCGCGCCTTAATGAACCTTGCGAGATAGCTAGGGTCATCGTATCTTGCACGCACATAAAAGGTACTACGCCTGAGGTTTTCCCATTCCCTTTAACTGGCTCACCTATGGAGCGCAAATTCCCCCAATAGCTACCAATTCCACCACCGCGAGCTGCTAGCCATACATTCTCTGTCCATATTCTTACGATGCCTTCTAAGCTATCTTCTACTTCATTCAAATAGCAAGAGATTGGTAGGCCTCGATTGGTTCCACCATTGCTAAGAATTGGGGTTGCTGGCATAAACCAAAGGTTGCTTATATAATTATACAGTCTATTTGCATGTTCTTGGTCATCAGCATAATGAGACGCAACACGAGCAAACAAGTCTTGGTAAGATTCCCCATCTAATAAATACCTATCGGAGAGCACTGCTTTGCCGAAATCAGATAATTTTGCATCTTTAGATCTATCTATGGCTACAGTAAATTTCATATTGCCTCTTAATTATTGCTAACAAAGTTGTTTGTGAGTATCACAAGAAAAATCATAACACGTGCCATTTATGATGTCTATATATTTTCAAATATATAGTGTTGTTTTTTTATAAGCTTACTATATATAGTGGTGATTTTCTTGGAAAAATGCCACTTTCGGGATATATTTAATTATAATTAATCTTAGTAAGAAGATTTTTTTTTGTAAAAACAACTTTACATATTTCTATCTCAATGTATTTTAAGTATATGAATATTGGTGTTCTTAATTGAAGAGGTATAAAATGTCTTTATCGTCACAACTACTAAGCATCTTAGTATGTCCATTGACAAAGGATAAGTTGATTTATAATCATGAAAAAGAAGAGTTAGTCAGCGCAAAAGCTGGTATAGCATACCCTATTGTTGATGACATTCCGATAATGCTTGTAGACCAGGCAAGAAAGCTAAATACACAAGAATTGAAAGAAATTTTAGAAAAAGAAGAAAAACGGTTGCATCATAAAGAAGATGCGGATAAAACTAAATCAGCATAATAAAAATAACGCCCGCGTGATGGAATGGTAGACATAACGGACTTAAAATCCGTGGGGCTTACGCCCTTGCCGGTTCAAGTCCGGCCGCGGGTACCATTCCATTGTATTATACAAAGTACCGAATTAAATAATACAAGTAGCCAGGAGTGATCCTACTTAATGTTAGATGAGCGACCCTTTGTGATTAATTTGGAAATCGGTATTAGATCATGTTTCGAGATATAGATCCTTTAAAGATAAGAGCTTTACACCATAGATATTTAGAAGATTCTGCTTTGTTAAAAGAAGATGGTGCGCAAGAAAAAGATGATGTATTCAGAGTTATAGCTGAGAATCATAAGTATAATATCTTGCTATGGGAGACTGAAGACCAAGCAAGGCGCGTAAATGTGAGCGATACATTAATTGCTCAAAACAAGAGAGATATTGATAAATATAATCAAAATCGTAATGATGCTATTGAGCAGATAGATGAGATTATATTATCTCGCATACCAATAGATCATTACTTTGCTGAAGATGCATGGATAAACAGTGAGACTGCGGGATCAATTATAGATCGAATGTCTATTAACAGCCTAAAATGCTTTCATATGCACAAGCAAGTACTGAGGGAAGATGCAGATGATGAACATAAAGCCTCTTGTTCAGGAAAATTAAAACAATTAACCATGCAAGGCGATAACTTAGCGTATTGCTTGGATAATTTACTCAAAAGCATCATAGAGGGCAGGGGATTTTATAGGATTTATAGGCAGTTTAAAATGTACAACAACCCAAAGCTAAATCCTTATTTATATTCACAAAAAGGTGATAAAAGTAGCAATTTTTAGCGAAAATCATGGCGTTATTTAGGTTTTTATAATACAGTAACTGCTATTATTAGAAAAAAATTAATATGACAAACAGATACTTAGACGCTACAAATGATCTAGCATTTAAAAAAGTGTTTTCAGACAAAGATATCATGAAAGACTTTTTAAATGGAATTTTGCATTTAAACAGAGGAAATGCTATTGAGGAGATAGAGTTTATTCCAACTGAAGAAGTACCTGATCTTGGTCAAGTAAAGAGAAGCATATTTGATCTCAAATGTCGAGATCAGAAGGGCAATTGGTTTGTAGTTGAGATGCAAAATAGAAAGCAATCTCACTTTTTAAAAAGAATGCAATTTTATGCCTCTCATACTTACGTAGCTCAGCTGCCAAAAAGCAAGGGCCATGAAGGGTTAATGCCAGTAATATTAGTTGCAATCAGTAAGCATAATCTATTTCCAGAAGACATAGAATGTATTAGTTATCATAAAACCAGAGAAGATAAAACAAACGGACAGCATTTATTTGAATTATCCTATGTGTTTGTTGAGTTAAGTAAATTTAATAAAAAAGCAGATGAATTGAAAAGCGTGCAAGATTACTGGCTATATTTTTTAGCTGAATCGAACGAAGATAAAAATCCTCCTATAAGCATAAAGGATCCTTGGGTATTAAAAGCTTATGAAGCTATAGAGAGATTTAATTGGAGTGATGCAGAATATGATGCATATATTAGAGCTAGATTGCTTTCGGAGGCGGAGGAGTTGACGTTACAGGAAAATCTCCAAAATGCTGAAAAAAGGGAACAATCAAAGGGAAGGGAAGAAGTGCTAGCGGAAGGAAGAGCCGAGGGAATAGCTAAAGGAAGAGAAGAAGAATTAGTCGGTATTATTAGGAAAATGCTACTAAAAAATAAATCTATAGAAGAAATTATAGAAATAACTGATTTACGCGCAGAAGAAATTGAAAAGATAAAAAATAGCCTGCGTAAAACAACTTGCTTTGTTTAAAAAAATGGCATCCAACATACTCATCATAAAGCATGGTAGTCTTGGCGATATAATACTCGCGACAGGAGCGATGAAGCTCATCCGTGAGTGCTTCCCTGCTTATAACCTCATTTTACTTACCAATACGTATTATAAATCTCTCGCTGAGAAATCTGGTTGGTTTAATGAAATATGGATAGATGACCGCAAACCCTTCTATAACCTATTTTACAATTTTAACGTCATCAAGAAATTGCGCTCCCGAGATTATGAGTTTATCTTTGATTTGCAATGCTCATCGCGCACTGGTCATTATTTTAAGCTAATGGGCGGCGAGCGATACAATTGGAGTGGGGTGGCAAAGGGCTGTAGCCACTATTTTCTACCAGATAAAAAGCAAAATAAAGTACTACAGTTTGAGCATCAACTGGCGGTGGCTGGCATCAAGGCTCTACCTATTCCAGATATTGGCTGGCTTAAGGAAGATGTGAAAAATATTCTGCCAAAAAAGGAATTTGTAATTTTTATTCCAGGATGCTCCAAAAAACATCAACCGATTAAAACTTGGAATGCGCAAGGCTATGCAGAAGTTATAGATTGGCTGGCAGATAGAGGTATAGTAAGCGTTTTAACTGGAGGTAATATTGATTTACCAATCATTGAAGAGATAGTTGCTAAGACTCGCCGTAAAGAATATATAAGCAATTTAATCAATAAAGCAAACTTTGGCCAAATGGCTGAGCTTGCAAGGCATGCGAAAGCTGTTGTAGGGAGCGATACCGGCCCGATGCATATTGCTGCCGCTGCATCAAGCAGTACTGCGGCCATAATTCTTTTCTCAACCACTGCTCGCCAGCAACCCGAAGAAGTTCGCCCTTGGGGAAATCATGTTATACCAGTTATTGCACGTGGTTTAGGCAACCTTAAATCCCATACTGTAATCGATGTACTAGAAAAAATTCTATAAAATCTATGATAAATCAGAAAAAAATTTTATTTATTAGCAATTCAAGGCTTGGCGATGCTATCTTCACTACAAGCATTCTCAATTACTTGCTCTCAAAATACCCGCATGCAATTGTAACTGTTGCTACTGGTGTTGTTGCTGTTCCTATATTTGATGCTATACCAAATGTAATAAAAATCATTCCAATAGAGAAGCAAAAATATGGCCTTCACTGGTTTAATCTTTGGAAAAAAGTCAAAGATACTAAATGGGATATAATAGTAGATTTTAGGCATTCTATAATTTCGCGATTTTTAACAGCGCACCAGAAATATTATAAGGTTAATAAGGCTTATAAAAATGCGCACGTTTCAAAGCGAGTTGCAAGCATTTTGAATCTGAAAGAGGGAGAAACTCCATTTCCACGTATATGGTTATCTTCTGCGCATCAAAACAAAGCTGACATGATTCTAGAGAAAGATCAGGTATACGTTACCATTGCCCCTACAGCAAATTGGCCGTGCAAAATATGGCCAATCGAAAATTTTATTGCTCTTACTAATCTGATAAAAGAAATACCAGGCTTTGAAGATGCGAAATTTATAGTTACGGCGGCACCTAATGAATATGATCTCTGCATGCCGCTATTGAGCTATTTGGGGACCAATGGGAAGGAGTTGATTTATGATGTTGATCTCTTAACGGTTGCTGCCTGTATGAAGAGATCTAAGTTATTTATAGGGAACGATTCTGGATTAACTCATTTAGCAGCAGCAGTTGGAACACCAGCAGTTGGACTTTTTGGGCCGACGAGAGATGATTTGTACGCACCATTTGGCCACAATAAAACTTTAACTGTCAGAACTAAAGAATCATACGAGGAACTTATCTCAACAATTAAAACTTCCCGAAGAGATGCTACTGCCTGCCTAATGCACTCGCTAACACCTGAGCATGTGTATTCTCAAATCAGAAATCAATTATTTAATTTGAGAATCTAGTGTATTATTAAACATTATTTATACTAAGTTCGCGCAAAAGAAGGAAATCTTTGAATTTTTTGCTAATGCTTTAGCCTTGTAATTAGTGTTGATGCTTTTGAGGTATTTTGATTTGTTGATAGCAAAGTTTATATCTTGGTTGAATTTATCGCTAGTACCGATTGCATTTTTAATCCATGAAGCGTAGCCTTGGTGGTCGGTTGCTATATAAATCGATCCGTTCTTTTTTAGCTTATTAGATGCGAGTTCTAAAAACTCTTTGCTTATCAAACGTCGTTTATGATGCTTTGGTCTTGGCCAGGGGTCTGGAAATAAGATGAATATATTGTCTATGGTTTGATCTGGGAGAGTTTGCATTAAAATCCTTGCATCATTTGGCCATATCAAAATATTTTGAATTCCTTGCTCCTGTATTTTATCTAAAAGCGTGGCGACGCCATGCTTAAATGGTTCGCAGCCGATGAAGATTTCATCTTTGAAGCTTAGGGCGTTTTCTGCAATAAACCCGCCTGTGCCAAATCCTATTTCTAGATTTATGCTTCTAGTTCCTGAACATAAATCTTTCGGTACTGCAAATTTAGGCAAACACTCTATAAGCATATTTTCCCTTCTTGCACTGAGGGTTCTATTTCGTGAAACAAAGGATTTAAGAAAATCTAACATGGTTTTATCTAGGCGCGCTTAAACTTAAGCCATGTAAAAATTAGGAGTTTAGTTAATGTTATGGCAGTAAACATTGATGATAAAATACCTATAGTCAAAGTGACAGCGAATCCCTTGATGATTCCAGAGCCGAATGCATATAAGAAAAACGCAGCTATTAGAGTTGTTAAATTCGAGTCAAAAATCGTTGCGAAGGCTTGATCAAAACCTCTGCTAACTGCATATGCCATCGTGGATTTTAGCTTTGCTTCTTCGCGTATCCTCTCAAAAATGAGAACGTTTGCATCAACAGCCATACCCATAGTAAGGACTATCCCTGCGATGCCGGGCATTGTCAGCGTTAGCTGCAAGATAGTCATTATAGCGATGATGAATATGATGTTTACGAGCAGTGCAACGCTTGCAAAGGCACCGTAGATACCATAAACTGCAATCATAAATGCTATTACTATGATGGTTCCAATTGCTGCTGATTTCTTGCCTAAGCGGATTGAATCTTCACCTAAGCTCGGGCCAACAGTCTTCTCTTCCATAATCAAAATAGGTGCGGGCAGGGAACCTGCTCTAAGCAGTAGCGCCAGTTCATTTGCGGAATTAACGTCAAAATTGCCTGAGATTATGCCATTGCCATTCATGATATGGTCTTGTATAACTGGTGCATTGATAACTTTGTCATCAAGCACAATAGCAAGGCGCTTGCCAGTGTTATTTTTTGTAATTTCGCTAAATATCTTTGCGCCCAGGGAATTTAATTTAAAGGCCACTGCTGGTTGGCCATCATTTGCTGTTGAAAGTTCTGCATCAGTTAAGAGATTACCAGATAACACCGACTTCTTATTGACTACATACCACCCGCCGTTCTCGCCTTTTAGCATTTTAGTATCAGTTGGCAATGCACGCGCTTCGATAATATTTTCATGATATTCTGTTTCTAGAAAATGGAAAGTCAACTGTGCAGTTTTGCCAAGAAGGCGCTTTAACTGCTCGGGGTCTTGCAATCCTGGAACCTGTAATAATATACCTAAATTACCATGTCTTGTGATTGAAGGCTCTAATGTTCCAGTTTCATCAACACGATGCCTTACTATCTCCCTGGTTTGTTCTATTATAGACTCTTGTAGTTTTTCTAGCTTATCTTCAGAATAACTGATAATGAATTCTCCATTTTCAGTTAGCTTTATATCTAGATCTTTATTAGCTTTCTTGATTTCTTTTTGTGCTTTTTCTTTATCATCAACATTTTTTAAAGCAAAAGTTATTCTATTTTCGTCAGATCGTAAATTTTGATATAGAATCCCGCTTTTTCTTAAATTTTTTCTAATTGTATCTAGAGTTAGATTCAATTGCTCTTTTATATAATATTTGAAATCAACTCGCAAAAGTAGCTGGGATCCACCTTTTAAATCAAGTCCATAGCTTATTTTCTTAGTGGGAAAATAAGGCAACGATCCAATGGTAGTAAAGTTTGGAAGCGCAAATAGGCTCAAAACTATACAAACTAGAAAAATTGCACTTATCTTCCACTTAGAAAAACTAAACATAACCCAGATACTATTTCTTTTTTGTTTTTTTGTTTTCGCTAGTTGAAGCAGAGCTATCTAACTGAGTTTTATTATTTACTATATTTATTATAGAAGATTTCATTACTTCTATTTCAGTGTCTTTTGCAAGTTCTACAATAATTGTATTATCGTCTTTTTCTTTGACAATTTTACCAATCAAGCCTCCAGCAAATAGAATTTTATCGCCTTTTTTTGCAGACTTTATCAACTCAGCTTGCTCCCTTTGCTTTTTCATTTGTGGTCTGATCATGAAAAAATAGAATACACCAAAAATTAAAACTAGAGGTGCAAAGCTCATTAAACTATCTTTTATAGTGTTCTCTTTCTGAGGAGCCGCACCAGAATCTGATTCTTGATTTACTAAAATTAGATTGTCATTATTTGTAGTCATATAAAAATCCTTATAAATATTATTTGTATTTGCATTAATTTAGCTTACTATTTTCTTGCTGTAAAGTCTGTAATATTCTCCTTTATTTTCAATTAGCTTATCATGCTTGCCAGATTCAACCAATTTGCCTTTTTTTATGACATGAATTACGTCAGCATCTTTGATTGTTGAGAGCCTATGTGTGATCATTATTATGGTTTTGTTTTTTCTAATTTGAAGCAAAGATTTTTTTATCATTTGCTCCGAAACCTGGTCTAAAGAAGATGTAGCTTCATCAAAAATTATCACTGGCATATCTTTCAAAAGCGCTCTTGCGATGGCGATTTTTTGTTTTTGTCCGCCAGATAATTGTATGCCGAACTGCCCTATAGAGGTGTTATATTTTTCAGGAAGATCGTTAATGAATTGACTTGCAGAAGCCATAGTAGCTGCACGCTCTATTTCTTCATCTGAAGCATGCGGCGTTCCATATCTGATGTTTTCTTTAATCGAATCATCAAAGAGCATTATGTCCTGGCTCACGAACGAAATTAAATTCCTAATAGATTTGGGACTTAGTTCACTTAATCTGTTGTTGTCCAGGTAAATCTCACCATGATCGAATTTATAAAATTTTAATAATAAATCTAGTAGAGTTGACTTTCCACTGCCTGATTCGCCAACTAATGCAACAAATTGGTTAGGCTTTACTTCAAACGAAACATCTTCCAGGGTATGTTTTTTTTTGTGATGAGTGAAAGAAATGTTTTCAAATTTAATTAGAGGAGCGGAAGTTGGTGCAAAATTCTTTTTGCTTTTAGTTATTTCAGCTTCTGAATTGATGTCAAGAGTTGCAAAAATTCTGCGTGCAGATGCAAGACCATTTTGCAAGGTAACATTTAAGTTAGCAACGCTTTTAACAGGCTGATATGCTGATAGAAATCCTACTATAAAGGAAAAGAAGCTTCCGGGGCTTGTAACTCCCTCCAAAACTTGATAGCCGCCGTATAGAATAATCGAGGCCACTGCAACGGCCCCAAGCATCTCCATCACTGGCGAAGTTGCTGATTCGATTCTTGTTGCTTTTTCATAGCTATGCAAAAGATTATGCAAGTGAGTTTTTGCATCTTTAATTTCATGATCTTCTGTGCAGAAGGATTTTATGACCTTTATATTGCGGAAATTTTCGTCAAGCTTAACAACATAATCGCATAGCTGTTCCTGAGTTTTATGAGCAACTCGGCGCATTTTTTTGCCCATTTTGCTAATCGGGATCACCGCTAGTGGAAATACTATGAAGGTTATGAGCGATAGAGTTAAGTCGTTATAAAACATCAACAGTACTAAAAATACTATGGTTAAGAATTCTTTCGCAAGGTTTACTATAACTGCTGAAATAGAATTTTTTAAATTAAGGATATCGTTAGTGAATTTCGAAATTAAATCTCCGGACGAGTGCTGATTTAGAAATTTTAAATCTGCAGAAATTAAGTGTTTGTATAAATCTAGTTGTATATCATTGATTATATTCTGGCCAACGAACTTAATGTAATAGCTTTGTATATAATCTGATACTGCTTTTATTGTTGAAACAACCATAACTAACAGAGGCACTATCCAAAGTAGTTTGATCTCTTTGTTTAAAAATATCCCGTCCAATGTAGGTTTTACTAGCCACACATTAAATGCACTTGCTACTGCAAAAATGCCCATTGCAAGTATAGCTATGTAGATCTTTTTCTTATATCTTGAGACATAATCCTTTAAGAGCCTTTTTGCAACTCCATAAGAGGTATAATGGCTGCCTTCTCCGTTTTTTTTATTGCTCATTTTATGTTAGAATTAATTGCTACCAGGTAATTCTAAGCAATATCCGGCTGAGCGAACTGTCTTGATAATTGGGATGTTTTCGTGGGGTTGTTTTAGTGCTGCTCTAAGTCTATTGATGTGAACGTCTATAGTTCTGACTTCTACGTTATTTCTAGTCTGCCACACATAATTCATTATCTCTTCTCTAGAAAAGATTCGCATTGGCGATTCAATAAAGCACTGTAAAATCTTGAATTCTGTTGGACCAAGGTGAATTTCAATTCCATTTTTGGTTACTTTATATGAAGCTAAGTTCATACTTATATTTCTGAATTCTAAAGTTTTAGATTTTAATTCAGGTTTTGATTTGCTTAATAAGCTCTTCACTTTGCGTATCAATTCATTGTGTGGAAATGGTTTGATTATATAGTCATCAATGCCATTTACTAACCCTTGTATTTTTTCTACCCCATCTTCCTTTTCTGATATCATTATTATAGGAGTCAACTTCGTAGAGTTTTTTGTTTTAAAAATAGTACAAAGCTCTATTCCTGATAAAGCATCTAACTTAGTACTTATGACCATCACGTTTGGCTTGCTGTATACAGGAAGCATTTCGGGCATTTTTAAAGCTTCATCACTACTCCCGACATTAATAACATTAAACCCACTGCGCTCTAAAGCGTTTGATAATGATGTTCTGGTGACTGTATCAGGTTCTACAATCATAATTGTTGGTGGCAAATGTGATGACATAATTGATGTGCCTATTATTGATTAAACAAACTTAGTGAAACAATAACATAAATCTTTAATATGTAAATAACTATTTTGAAAAGAATGTAATATATTGTGTTTTTATATATAAGAAGATTATTGACACTCAATAAAAGTTATCCATACTAAAAAGAATGAAAAATGACACACTGATTAGCTGCGAAAATTTATATTATAAAATAAAAAATAACGCGATTTTAGATAACATAAATTTAAAAATTATGATGGGGGATGTTATAACGGTTATAGGACCGAATGGCGCCGGTAAGTCAACCCTCGCTAAGATCCTAATCGGTATAACTTCGCCAACTTCTGGGCTAATTAGGCGAAAAAAAAATCTTAAGATAGGATATATGCCGCAGAAGGTGCATATTAACAATTTAGTGCCTATGACAGCGGGGCAATTTCTTTTTTTAGATGTCAATAAATCTGTAAAAACTAAATCCAAAATTGAAGAGGTTATAGAAGCAAATTCATTAAACAGTATATTGAACAATCAAATTGCTTCTATTTCGGTTGGTGAATGGCAAAGGTTGGTTTTTGCTAGGATTTTACTTAAAAACCCAGATTTATTATTGTTAGATGAGCCGACACAAGGTCTAGATATAAATTGGCAAAAGAATTTCTACAACATAATTGATAAAATAAGACAAGATAAGAGTAAGACCATAGTGATGATTTCTCATGATTTGTATACTGTTATGAGTTCGTCTAGTCACGTGGTATGTCTCAATAAGCATATTTGTTGTTCTGGTCTGCCTGAAATAGTTGAGATTAATAAGGCGTATAGAAATTTGTTTAGCATAGGCGCTGGCAAAGTTCTATCGCCCTATGCGCATCATAACCATCATAAGCACTTTGATTAATGCTGACAGACTAAGTCTGTATGAGTATCTATAGCTGCTACAGCATTTATAACCATTGTATCTGTATGAGCGTTTATAGCCGCTACAGCATCTGCGAGTTGAGTCTGTAGGCCAGCAATGGCAGTAAATATTGCTGTAAAATTGTTAGAGATAGCGGTTGCGGTTTCATTGAAGTTTTCTTCGAACGAACCTAGTGTTTCTTCCGTTTTATGCACTGAAGCTTCGATCTGATATAGGTCGTATATAAAATCCTCTAGTCTGGTATTTTTAGTCATAACTTACCTTATTTAGTCAATATATCCATTATTGTAGCTTTATTTTATTAGCAAATTGTTAATAAAAATATTTTTTTGATGTTCTATATAATTTCAATTTTCTTTCCAATTGTAAAATTTTGCTCAATAAAAGAACTTGAGAATGCTTGAGTATTTAGTATAATGTAGGGGGATAATTCTTTTAATTTGCATATTATGAATAAAGTCAGTATAGCGTTTGCACTCCTAGTGTTTACTGTAGTATCTGTTACTACATTTTATGTGAGTGCAGAAGAAACGAGGAAGCATTATGCAGTTTTAGACGTCGATATGGTGGTTAGCAAATCCAAAGCATATCAAAAGTTTAAAATTTTGTGGGATAGAGAGGGTGCTAAGTATCAAAAAGAGATAGAATTCTATGAAAGTCAAATGCATAAACTCGATAATGAGTTGCATTCTAAAGAAAATTTGAGCAAAGATGCACTAAAAAAGATACAAAAGCAGATAGGGGAGCATGAAGTTAAAATTCAAAAGTTGATTCAAAGGCGTAAAAATCAACTTGATGGTTCTTTTTCAGAAGCAATAAATAAGCTTCGCATCACTGTTGATAGACTTGTTCATGATTACGTATCATCGCATGACATTGATTTAGTCATTCCTAAATCACAAACTATTTACATTTCTGAAACTATTGATATAACTGATATAATAGTTAATAATTTAAATGATTCATTGGAAAAGTTAGATGTCCAACTTTAGTGAGCAATTATCTTCTTTGAGATTTCATAGAAATTCTGGGCCATTTTCTATCCAAGAGATTGCTAAAATTATAGGTGCTACTGTATATAAAGCTGGAAAAAAAATTGAGGCATTAGCCGAAAACATTAAAGTGTACGAAATAAAAACTCTAAAAGATGCTACGAGCAAAGATTTAACCTTCTTTTCGCATAATAAATACATTGAAGATTTTGCTAAAACCGAAGCTATTGCCTGCATCACAACGGAAAAATATGCAACATCATCGGAACCATTGAACACATATATTCTTTCCGTAGATAACCCTCAGATAGCTTATGCCAAGGCTTTAGCTATGTTTTATGATAGCGTTGAGGAGCCCGAATTTGAAATTAACTCTAAGGTGGGTGGGAAAGATTGCAGAATCAGCACCTCGGCATACATAGGAAAAAATGTTGTTATTGGAGATAATGTTATAATTTACCCCAACACATACATTGGGAATAATGTAGTTATTGGGGATAATACCATTATTTATGATTGTGTATCTATAAAAAATTGCATAGTAGGCAAGAATTGCATAATCCATTCTGGAGCACGAATAGGGCAAGATGGTTTTGGATACGCAACTGAATATGGCAAGCACTTCAAAATTCCACAAATAGGCAGAGTTATCATCGGTAATGATGTTGAAATAGGAGCTAGCACCACGATAGACCGGGGGTCTCTTGGTGATACTGTGATTGGTGATGGTTGCAAAATTGATAATCTAGTTCAAATAGGTCATAACGTTAAGATGGGTAAGGGGTGTATTATAGTTGCTCAGACAGGAATATCTGGAAGCGTAAAGCTTGGGAATTATGTCGTGCTTGGTGGGCAAGTTGGAATTGCCGATAATCTCTCATTAGGAGATGGAGCTCAGGTTGGAGCCCAAAGCGGCGTGATGCGCGATATACTTCCTGGAGAAAGAATGTTTGGAAGCCCGGCACAATCGGCTAGAGAAAGTTTCAAGCAGCTTGCAATATTAAAAAAACTCAGTAATATGAAAAAATATGAATAATAGCGATATACTTGAAATGCAAAAAACAGAGACAGTAATAGATATTCAGGGGATAATGAATTCCATTCCTCATAGATTTCCGTTCCTATTGGTAGATAGAATAATTGCCTTAACAAAAGATGTGGAAGCAACCGGAATAAAAAACGTTACAGCAAATGAGTCGTTTTTCTTAGGTCACTTTCCCTCAAAGCCTGTTATGCCCGGTGTTTTGATAGTTGAGGCTTTGGCTCAAACCGCAGCGGTTATGGTATTTCAATCCCTCCCTGGTGATAAAGTGCACAATAAATTGGTGTATTTTACTTCCATAGAGGAAGTGAAATTCAGAAAACCTGTAGTGCCTGGAGATCAATTGATATTGCATACTTCGATAATCAAAAATAAATTAAACTTATGGAAAATGGAAGGTACTGCAAGGGTAGATGGACATGTTGTTGCTGAAGCAAAATTTTCTGCAATGTTAGGTAATTAAAATGTCAGATGTTAATATTCACCCTTCAGCTATCATAGATAGCAGAGCAAAACTAGGAAAAAATGTAAAAGTAGGGCCATTTTGTGTGATTGGTGGGGATGTAACCTTGCATGATAATGTTGAATTAAAATCCCATGTGGTTATCTCAAACCAAACCGTAGTTGGTGAAAATACTAAGATTTATCCATTTGCAGTGATTGGTGGTGATCCGCAAAACATCAAATATCACGGCGAACAATCCGAGCTTACTATAGGCAAAAATAATATAATTAGAGAGCATGTCACCATCCATACTGGTACCAGTGATGGGACGATGAAGACTACAGTTGGTGATAATTGTTTTATCATGGTTGGTAGCCATATTGCGCATGATTGCAACGTTGGTAATAACGTTATTATGGCAAACAATGCAACGTTAGGTGGTAATGTGAAAGTTGGAGATTTTGTGATTCTTGGTGGCCTTGTTGCTGTGCATCAGTTTGTGCGTATAGGTGAGGGAGCAATGGTTAGCGGAATGTCTGGTATCAAGTATGATATATCTCCTTTTGCTATGGTGATCGCTCAGGATGCCGATATTGAGGGGATTAACATGGTTGGCTTGAAGCGGCGAGGTTTTTCAAAAGCAGACATCATCGGCTTAAAAGAAGCGTATGATATATTGTTCGATCACTCGCATAGCTTAAATCAGGCGATATCTAAAATAGAGAATAAGGTAAATTCTAATGGCGCTGTAGAGCGTTTAATTTCATTTTTAAAAGCTGATAGCTTAAGAGGGGTTAGAAAATCCAACGATTATTATGAAAACATTAAAGCCCAGTAGATCTATAACAGCTATTATTGCTGGCGGCGGTGTAATGCCCAAGCTTATTGTCCAAAAACTCATCGAAAGTTCTCAAGAATTTATTGTCCTTGCTGTAAAAGGAGACGCCGATCCAACTTTCTTTAGTGGCATTGAACATTGCGAATGGATCGATGTTGGTGGGCTAAAAAATATAATAAATATTCTAAAAAATCATAAAGTAACGGATTTAGTATTCTCTGGAAAAGTAAGTAGGCCGCCGCTTTTATCAATGAGTTTAGATTCAAGTGCATTAATGGCTTTGGCAAAACTTGGTTTTAAAAAACTATCTGGTGGTAGTGATAATATTCATTCGATTGTTGCTAAAATTGCAGAAGATAATGGCTTTAGGATCATTCCACCTGAGGCAATTGCTACAGATCTTCGAGCCCCTTATGGCATTGTAGGTAATAAGTCTCCCTCAAAAGACGATTTAAAAGACATTGAAAAGGGAAAAGAAGTTTTACGCAAGCTTGGTGATATGGATGTGGGGCAGGCAGTTATAGTCGAGAATGAGCAGGTTCTTGGAATAGAAGCTGCTGAGGGCACTGATCAATTAATCAATCGATGTGGAGATTTAAAGCGCGAGAAGGATGGGCGTGGAGTTTTGATAAAAATGAAAAAGACCACGCAAGAAAACCGTATAGATTTGCCAGCTATAGGTGAAGATACCATAAAGGCGCTTCATGCTTCTGGTTTCGGCGGAGTAGCGATTGAGGCAAAGAATGGTTTGATATTGGACTTAGCTAATGTTAAAGAGACTGCTGATAGACTAGGAATTTTTGTTATAGGGGTGAATGATGAAGAATAGCAAATTAATTAATACATTATCAGAAGTACTTCCGTTAGTAGTGTTCTTTGTGAGTTATAAACTATATGGAATTATTGCAGCTACTGCCGGGGTTGTTATTGCAACATTAATATGCACAGCCATTTCATATATTTTCAATAGGTATATCTCTGCAATAAATATTATCGCAACTATAATAATCGCTATATTCGGATCAATCACCATCTTCACCAATAATCCAGTATTTATAAAGTTGAAGCCGACCATAGTAAGCGGGATTTTTGCAGCAATTTTATGGGTTGGTGTCTTACGAGGGCAGGGGTATTTGAAAAAAGTACTGGTTCGCGGTGGGATTAATATGTCTGATGAGGCATGGATTACGCTATCAAAGCGCTATGCAATTTTTTTAACGTTATTGGCCTGCATCAACGAAGTTGTCTGGCGCTCATTCTCAGAGGAAATTTGGGTTACATTTAAGGTGTTTGGAATTATAACTTTATCGACCATTTTCGTCCTTTCACAAATCCGCTTTATCAGCAAGAATCAGCGTTTATAGTTTTTGATATTTGTATAAATATAAACTACTAAGCTTTGAAGTTGAGTAGCAATAGAGTTGCGTGTTAATCTTTTGTTAACCATTAACCATTATAATTAATAATTATTAGCTATTTAGTTGGTGATTATTAGACGATAAATAACGGTAAAAACATGAAAAAACTCGTAGCTCAAAAACAGTCCTTTGAGATAAGCTCTAGACGCAGAAGATTCGGTGCTTTTTTGATAGATAAGCTTTGTTTAGCAGCGCTACTTAGCATAGCTGCAGGTCTCCTTTCGTTTTCTACAAACGACAGTCTTACTTTGGGCATAGCAAGCTTAATTTCAATCTCGTATTTTAGCCTTTTTTTAACATCCTCCTGGTGGGCAACTCCAGGTCAAAGATTGCTCGGTATATATGTTTGTGCAGCTGATAGCTTCAAGCAAATTTCTTTATTAGCTGCAGTGGTGAGATTTTTAATATTCAAAGCCCTAGTTGTGGTGAGCATTATTATAGCTCTTGTATTTTCATTCGGATCGTTAAAGCAGGCAGTAGAAAAAATGCCAAATCTATACAATAAAAGCCTATATAGCAAAGATGTTTATATAAAAGATTTGCAAGACAATACATCAAGGTATTTCAGATATAGCAGCAACAGAGTTGAAGCTAATGATGAGGGTGATTACATCGAGGGCGATGTATTGAAAGAGCCTGATAATAACAAAAAGCCAAAAGCTAATAGCGATGCTATTAATACCGTTGTTATAGGAGTTGAGCTTCATAGGGCTTCAGGGAGCGTTAGTGATTCTGAATATTATGATTATCAATCGCAACAACAAGACTTTGAGGCGCACGAGTATTTAAATTTTTTGAGAGTTCTTGCGCATTCAATGAGTATATTCAGTTCTATTTATGTTGCTTTGCTAATCATTCCAACATTTTTTGGTAATAAAAAGCAAACCGTATATGATTTAATATGCAATACATGCGTTGTTATTGGCAAAAAATAGCAGCAATAATGACGTGTTGACTACGGTGTTGTTTTTACTATAATACCATTCCATACCTTTAAACAACGCTGTACTATCTATTTAAATGAACATTTACAATTTAGTCCAAGAGAAGATAGTTTCTTCTGTAGAATTACTTGCAGAAAAGCATCAATGGAAAAATATTAACTATAGAGCGATTGTCACTGAATCTCCTAAGAACCATGCCCATGGTGATCTCGCAACTAATGCTGCTATGGTCCTTGCTAAGCCCGCTCAAATGCAGCCAAATCTTGTGGCTAGTAAGATAGTAGATGCGCTACTAGAGGAGCATAAGGAGATTTTTGAAAAAATAGAAGTTGCTGGTGGTGGATTTATAAATATGATTTTGCATAAGTCCGTTTGGCAGAATGAGCTTAGAGCCATAATAGATGAAGGTTATGGCTACGGATCATCAAATATTGGCTCTGGAAAGAAAGTAAATGTGGAATTTGCCTCTCCAAACCCAACTGGTCCTATGCACGTTGGTCATGCTAGAGGGGCCATATATGGTGATTCATTGGCATCACTACTTGAATATGCTGGCTATGATGTGGTTAGAGAATATTATGTTAATGATGCTGGAAATCAAATTAATGTATTAACTAAGTCTCTCTTTATACGCTATTTAGAGTTGCTAGATAAATATGAAGGCGAATTCCCTGAAGGTTGCTATCCAGGCAGTTATTTGATTGATGCTGCGAAAAAATTACAAAAAGAGTATGGTAGCGATCTCCTAAATATTAATGAAACTGAACGCGACGATATTTTTCGGAAATTTGCCATTGAATATATGATGGGTATGATCAAGAAAGATCTAAAAGCTCTAGGCGTTGAACATGATGTGTTTTTTTATGAAAGTGAGCTACATAAAAACAAAAAAATACAAGAGGCGCTTACTTTTTTAAAAGAAAAAGATTTAATTTATAGGGGGGTTTTGACTCCGCCAAAGGGAAAGCTACCAGACGACTGGGAAGAGAGAGAGCAGCTACTTTTTAAGTCAACAGAATATGGAGATGATATAGATCGTCCTCTACAAAAATCAGATGGAAGTTGGACTTATTTTGCAGCTGATATGGCTTATCTACAGAATAAATTACAGCGAGAATTTAGTGAATTAATTTTGGTGCTAGGTGCAGACCACATTGGCTACCAGAAGAGGATGGAGGCTGCATGTAGGGCGTTTAATAATGGAGAAAATATATTAGATGTGAAACTATGCCAGCTAGTATCTTTTATGAAAGATGGTGTGCCATTTAAGATGTCAAAGCGCTCTGGGAATTTTCTTGGTGTTAACGAGATCTTGAAGATGGTTAGTAAAGACGTAATGCGTTTCATTATGCTTGCGTACAATAACGAAACTGTTATTGACTTTGACTTCGTGAAAGTTACTGAGCAATCTAAAGACAATCCTGTGTTTTATGTACAATATGCTAATGCTCGTGGGCATTCCGTTATCAAAAATTCTGAGGAACAAAATCCTCAGGCGTTAGCAAAAGTTAGTAAGTATTTACAAGATGTTGATTTATCTCTTCTAGCACATACAGATGAATTGGATTTAATAAAATTACTAATTTATTTTCCAAAACAAGTAGAGCTTGCAGCAGTGCATCACGATCCACACCGCATTGTTTTTTATCTACAAAATTTAGCTACTAAATTTCATGCACTTTGGAATAAAGGCAAGGATGATAAAAATTTAAGATTTATTATTGTTGATGATGTTGAATTGACATCAGCACGTTTGACTTTAGTGAAAGCAACTACTAACATTATTTCTAGTGGCTTAAAGCTCATTGGCGTAACTCCTATAGAAAAAATGTAATATAATGAGCGAAATAGAAAATCAAACTGAATCTCATTTACACAAGTATTCAAAGTATTATAGATTTATACTAATTGCTATTGCCCTTTTGGCATTTGCATTAGCGATTTGGTATGCTTACAATTATCAAATCAATAGCGTAGATGAAGATAATTTGCCTATAATTTATGCCCAAGACAGTGCTAAATCTAAACCCGATGATCCTGGAGGGCTTGTGGTTGAAAATCGCGACAAGGATATATTCGATCATATGTCTGGAAAGAAAGTGGGTAATAAAAATATTAAGACTACCAAGGCTTCTGAAGAGCCTTTATCGAAGGAAGAGGTGGCGAATATAGTGGACAGGCAAATACAATCGGAAGAAATAGAAGATGCTTCAATATCTAAACAGGAACGAAAGATAGATGAACTTAAAAAGCTTCCTTCAAATACGCCATCAATAGTCATACAGAATGATGATATTGCTATGACTTCTGATGCCAGTCCTGGCAATAAACCTGCTAAGATATATAGTGTGAGACTGGCCAAATTAAAAAGCAAAGATTTGTTGGATAAGGCATGGAAGGTTATGCTGATAAAATATGGTGATATAGTTGGTGATTTGAAGCCTAAATTGAAAGCGGGCACTAATGGAGAAGAGGGCATTTTCTACTTGGAGGCTGGTGAGTTAAATTCTGAAAAAAAAGCGCAAGGTATATGTGATAAGCTGCGAGACAAGGGTAAGCATTGTGTGATCGTTCAGAATATGTAAAATTTTTGCTAAAAATGTTGACAATTAAAATTTTATTGTCATATTAACTTATACAACACTTAAATGAAGAATAATGTTTAAAACATACTCTATAAAACAAAGCGAAATACAAAAAAAATGGGTGCTAATCGATGCTACTAATTTAGTGGTTGGGCGCTTGGCTTCGATCATAGCAAATCTTTTGCGTGGTAAGCATAAACCTACATTTACTCCACATATTGATCAAGGAGATCATGTGGTTGTTATTAATGCGAGCAAAATGAAACTCACAGGAAATAAAGCCGAAGCAAGAAAAGGTAAGATATACTATAGGCATACTGGTCACCCTGGTGGGATCAAACAAGTTACTGCTGGACGTATGATGGAAGATGGTAAACCTGAATTTGTTCTTAATAAAGCAGTGGAAAGAATGATCTCAAGAACTGCATTGGGCAGACATCAGATGACTCATTTGTATATATATGCTGGCGAAGAGCATAAGCAAAACGCGCAAAATCCAGAAATTTTGGATGTTGCAAGTTTAAATAGAAAAAATGTTAGAAATTAAGGATTATAAGGTTTAGTTTTATTATGGCAAAAGTTGAACATCAAACAGAAAGCACAACAGACCACAGAGATAGCTTAGGCAGAGTGTATGCTACTGGAAAAAGAAAAAACTCCATAGCTCGTGTATGGGTTAAGCCAGGCACTGGCAAGATATCTATCAATAAAGAAGATGTTGCATCGTATTTTGGTAGAATGACTTTGCAAATGATATTAAAGCAGCCTTTGGTAGCTACAAATAGTGTTGATACAGTTGACATTATGGCTACAGCTACTGGTGGTGGTCTTTCTGGTCAAGCCGGCGCTATTCGTCATGGAATTAGTAAAGCTCTATCCTTATTAGATGAATCCTTCAGACTAACTTTGAGAGCTGGTGATTTCTTGACGCGTGATAGCCGTGTTGTAGAACGTAAGAAATTTGGGCATAAAAAAGCAAGAAAGAGCTTCCAGTTCTCCAAGCGTTAGTCTGCTTTGCATTTTCTGGACTTACAATAAATCCAATCCTAAAATCTATACTAATAGATTAAATAAATTCATTGCGAGGCCACTTTGGTGGCCGTGGCAATCCTGGTTTGTTATATCAATACTGCATAAATTTAAAATTATATATTTATAAACTATAGAATAATCTTATTTTATATCAATTCAGCTTTTAACCATCACATCATAGCTTCGTCCCTCGGGGGCGGGCTGTATATACTTGGCATTGCTAAATAAAAATGGATAAGAGAAATGATTTATAAATATGACACAGAGCAAACTCTTATTTTTATTTAGCAATCCCATAAACTTAGCTCATTCTTTCTTACAGTTTTTAATTTACTGGAAATGGTATAATAGCAGGTTAGGCTATTATGGCAAAGAGATAGGTTGTAGACCTCACATTTGCTCGGCTAAATCGTTTTAGGGGGGACTATCCCCCAAAATTACGAAGTTGCTTCTTTATCAGCAAAAAAATAATCTGCGGCATGTCCAGCTAGAGATGCAACTACACCTCCACCAACTCCCAAAATAGCATCCAATATAACGACTTGAAAGTCATCTTTATTAACATACTGGGAACTCATTAGGGAGACGCCAACTGTAGTGTAGAAAGCATTTTTTATTATTTTTCCAACATCAAAATTATCGACAATGCCTACTGCGTTTTTAGCAAATTCTAATGAACTAGAAACAGCAGAAGATATTAAAATCAACTTCTTCATATTTGGGCTATAATACGATGCAAAATGATTTTGATCATATAAAGTTTGTACGACACCACATAAAAAACCGGTAGTGACGGTATCTATAACTGAACCAGTTCCAAGAATCCCCACAGTCACTACTGCAAAAGATAGTGGTTTTCCTAAACTGCTGGAACTAGCTTTAAATTTATAGCCAGCAGTTGCTGAAGCCAAAGTAATTAGAGTTTTATCAAAACAACAACCAAAAGTAATATTCATATTATCTCCTAATAAACATTATTAAACAAATATATTATGTTCACCTATAATTCAATAGGTTATATTAGTCAATCTCTCTGACACATCGAAAAATATTGATATTAATCAGTATTTTTGTTATAAGTAATCAAATAATTAAAACAATGAGAAATAAATGACAAATAAGATAGTTTTATTTTGTGAAAAAAATCATCGAGTACCCAGAATGTCACCTTCGGTAACAGAACAATTATTTAGTGATCCTAATTATGTGATAGGCTATGAGGGTGGACATATATCAGAATCAGAACGAATAGACTGGAAAAGAGAAGCTGAGCAAGTTTTAGATGAAGCCAATAAAAAAATCGCCACTATATTAGATCAACTTGGTGACATATCTCATAGACCATATTGTAATAATCCAGCTAACCTAGATAATTTCTGTAAAATATTAATGCTATATCAATATGAAGTTTCTAAGGATATTGCCAAGCATACAAAAGCACAAATAGAGAAAAAAGATACTCCAACTTTTATATCAATCAGTGGGTATATCGGTAACCCTTCTTTACAAAGCCAAGGCGACGATTATACTAATGCATTAAAATATTTTACCCTCCAAGAAGTGTTTGATGGTGCTCAAAAGCAAGGCAAGAAAGTACATAATATTGATAGCAAATATTGGAGAAATCAATATTCTACAGGACAATCAATTATTGATATAGCAATCCAAAGAAGCAAGGTGATGTTAAAAAAACTTAATAAACTATCTTCTACTAGCAATGCTCTTGGTTTAATGGGAGACCAGCACTGTGATGATATTTTTCATCAGTCTCAAGGAAAAGGTGTTAAAAGTCATATCACATATATAGCAGGATTTAATAATATTGCTCAATATGGAGAATTTCATATAGTTAATGGAAAATTACAAAATCATGCTTATATGAAAGCTAGAAAAATTTTCTCAAAACAAGAGATTGAGTATCAACAAGCTATCGGTGGACTACTTGAAATACTACCTCAAGATCAATTTACGACTACGGTTGGAGTTATGATGGAAGATAAATCATTTATAATAAATTTATATAAAGCACTTACTAAATCCTTTGACACAGATCCATGTAGCTATAAAGACTTCAATGAACAAGATTGCTCTGCGCTTTTGCAGTCTGAAAAAGGGATGCAACATTATATCAATATGATGTCCACAAACCTGGCTTCTTCATCAGCTAATACTCGTGCCCCAATGGTGGAAATTACCGCTGAAAACTTAGCTCAGTATAGCGCTAACGAAGTAGTGTTTCTAGTTGACTTTGCAAATCAAAAACACGTTGAGTTGTTCAACCAATGGAAGCAAAATGAATTTGCGTTACCTTTACACATAGATGTTTCTGGCACTGACAGTAACACTCAAACTAACGAAGAGTTATAATAAAAAACATTTAAAAAACAGCAAATGCCTCCAGATTCTTGGTATTTCTTAGGATCTGGAGGCATTTGCAAAAAACTATTTAGCAATCCCCGCTGAAAAAAAATTTTTTATTGACATTTTGATATGAAAAGGTAGCATACCTTAAATAGTCTTAAAAATGTCATGAGTTGGTTTCAAAAGTTAAAACAAGGCCTGAAGAAAACTTCAGATAAATTATCAACTGGCATCACAGATATATTCACAAAAAGAAAGCTAGATTCCGAAGCTCTACTCGAGCTTGAGGAGCTTTTGATTACTTCTGATCTTGGCGTTGAGGCTTCTCAAAAAGTTATCAAGGAATTAGCCTCTAAAAAATTTGATAAAGAAATTGATCTCAATGAAATTAAAAAAGCTTTAGCGGAAATTATTTCTAAAATCCTCGAAGCAAAAACAGGGAACATAAATTTCTTGAGAGCCAAGCCTCATATAGTATTGGTTTGTGGGGTTAATGGAAACGGAAAGACTACTGCAATAGGAAAAATAGCCGCACAGTATACCAAGCAAGGCAAAAAGGTAGTGCTTGGAGCATGCGATACCTTTAGGGCAGCAGCTGGGGAGCAGTTAAACGTTTGGGCTATGCGCTCTAATTCTGAAATTATTACTGGCGGCCCCAATAGCGATCCTGCAAGCGTTGCATATAAAGCGTGCGTAGAAGCAAGGGAGAGGGGAGCCGATATATTGATTATAGATACTGCTGGCAGGGTAGCTAATAAAACACCACTAATGGAAGAGCTTGCGAAGATAAATAGGGTTATAAAAAAGCTCGATCCAGATGCTCCACATGATACTATTTTAGTGATTGATGCAACAACAGGGCAAAATGCCTTGAAGCAGATGGAGAGTTTTAGTCAGGTAGTTGATTTAACAGGTTTGATTGTGACTAAGCTTGATGGTTCCGCTAAAGCAGGCATTATTGTTGCAATTGCACAAAAATTTAAAGTTCCAATTATTGCTGTTGGAGTTGGTGAATCTATCGACGATCTTAATTCTTTCGATCCACAGCAATTTGCAAACGACCTTCTGGATATTTAGGAGACCTATTAAGTGCGCAGCACTCCGCCTGTAGCTCTCTCGACTGATTTTATAATCTGATCAGATATTGAAGAGATTTCATCAGCTGTTAAAGTTTTATCTTTAGCTTGTAGAGAAACTTTTATTGCGATAGATTTTTTATCATCACCAAGCTCTCTACCTTTATAAACATCGAAGATGTGAATATCTCTGATTAAATCTGTAGATATGGATTTAATGGATTTGATTATCAAATTAGCCTCGGTTTTTTCACTGACTACGAATGCAAAATCTCGCAAATTCATTTGATAATCAGAAATAAATTCATTATCTAATTTTTCCTTTTTCACACTAATTTGATCCGCAAATACTTCAAAGCCAATAGCATGGATGCTTATTTTCATTGCTTGCGATATTGCTGGATGTATCTCGCCAGCATATGCGATGATCTTTTTACCCAATTTAAACGCAGCAGATTTTGATGGATGATAATACTTTGGCAAATCATCTCGTGAAATTTCCACTTCAGCACTATCTACATTCCAAACTTTGAGAACCTCTTCTACTGCCTGCTTGGCATCAAAGAAATCAAATTTTCTGGAGTCTTTGTAAACATTTTCTATAGAAGTTGAACCAGTCCTGATACCGCTTATAACTTGTGACTGATCGCCAACTTCTCCAGAATTAAAAATAGTGCCGATTTCAAAAAAGGATAAATTTTCAAATGAACGTAGGTTGTTTTTATACACTGCATTCAATAAATTTGGTAGTGCAGAGATACGCAAGATATCTAAATCGCAGTTCACTGGATTTTGGATTAATAGGTCTTCTTTAAATAGGTTAAACTTTTGTGCGATTTTTGAAGACATGAAAGACCAAGTAATTAATTCATGATAGCCTCTAGATGCAAGTAGAAGTCTTGTATGCTCAATCATTATGTCTTTGGTTGGAATACTAGCTCTAGAATCTATAGGTAAGAGCTCTTCAGGAATTTTATCATAGCCATATATTCTAAGTATTTCTTCTACCACATCCTCTTCTTGAGTTATATCGTGCCGCCACGATGGAACCGTGAGCTCGAAAGAGTCTTGATTTATACTCTCAATATTGCTAAAGCCTAGCTTTGTCAATATATCTACTATTGTGCCTTCATCTATGCTGATGCCGCCTATCTCTTTTATTCTCCTTAGATGCAGTTTTACTTTTATTTTTTCAGATTTCTGCGAACCTATTATTCTAAAATCACTTGCCCTTCCGCCGCACATATGCTTAATCATATCTGTAGCTATGATTGCCCCAAGCAAAGTGAAATCATGATCTACGCCGCGTGCAAATTTATGTCTTGCATCTGTGTTGATATTTAAGCGACGACCAGTGCGTGCGATTTTTATGGGGTCAAACACTGCAGCTTCTAAGCATATATTTTTAGTAGTTAGATCACACTTGCTGCTATATCCACCTATAATACCAGCAAGACCGAGTACCTTGTTCTTATCCGCAATTACTATATCATCTTTAGTTAAGACGTATTTCTTTTGATCAAGCGCAATAAAATCTTCATCATCATTTGCACTCCTAACGGTTATATCTCCATCTATTTTATCGGCATCATAAACATGCATAGGCCTACCGAAAGAGTGGTTGACATAGTTTGTGATATCCACTAGCGCGGAGATAGGATTTTCTCCAATGGAGAGGAGTAAATCTTTGAGCCAATCTGGGCTTTCTTTATTTGTGACATCTGTAAAATGGCGCAAGATGAATAGGGGGCAGCTTTCTGAATTAATGACCTTTACTCCAATGGTTTCGCTCCTTGGTAGTTCCAGTTCGCTGAACTCAATGGGCTTTAATTTACCTAATCCATAAGCGCTTAGATCTCTTGCTATGCCATAAATACTCAAGCAGTCTGATCTGTTTGGAGTAATTGAAACCTCTATTACTCCATCTTTTAATTCAGCTAAAACATCAGTCAATTTACTTCCTACTTTCGCAGTATCTGAAAGTTCCATGATGCCATCCAACCCATCATCACTCAAACCAAGCTCAGCACGCGAACACAGCATACCATTACTCTCCACCCCACGGAGCTTGCGCCTTTCTATCTTGATACCGCTAGCAGGCACAATGCTGCCAATTGGAGCAATCGCAACTTTTAAATTTTTTCTTACATTTTGAGCACCAGTAACAATGACGATAGTTTCTTTTCCATTGTCAACATGGCAAATATTTAGCTTATCGGCATCTGGATGTTTTTCGAGTTTGACAATTTCACCAACTATAAAATCGCCAAGGCCATGAGAGCGATCAACAACATCTTCAACCTCAATACCAAGTGAATTGAGAGCCTTTGCTATTTCATCAGCAGTGGCAGATGTGTCTAAAAATCTTGATAACCAAGAGAGAGAAATTTTCATTCTATAAGCCCCATATGAGTTTTGGAATATTATAAAAATTGAAGCTATGTTTTTTCAGCCATCTTATATCGCAGTCAAAAAGAGCACGCAGATCTTTTATTCCATATTTTAGCATAGCAATTCTTTCAATTCCCATGCCAAAAGCAAAGCCTTGATGTTCTTTGGGGTTGATACCGATATTGCGAAGCACGTTAGGATGAACCATGCCACAACCTAAAATTTCCAGCCATTTGGAACCGTCAATAGAAATATCAACCTCTGCTGACGGTTCAGTAAAAGGAAAAAAACTCGGCCGTAAGCGCATTTCAATGCTTGCATTCTTAAAGTATAACTTTAAGAATTCTTTTAGACAACCCTTTAGGTGACGCATATCTATTTTTTTATCTATACAAACTCCCTCTACCTGGTGAAACATAGGGGAGTGTGTCATATCATACTCATCCTTCCTATAAACCCTACCTATCGAGATAAATTTAAAAGGCGGACTGGATTCTGACATCGCCCTAATTTGTACGTTTGAGGTATGTGTGCGCAGCAACCTTTCTTCTTTTACATCTTTATTTTTTTGCATATATAAAGTGTCATGCATCTCGCGGGCAGGATGGTGCTCTGGGATGTTGAGTGAGGTGAAGTTATAGTGCTCTGTTTCAACCTCAGGGCCATGCTCGAGCGAGAAGCCCATGCTAGTAAAAATCTCCGTGACTTCACTAATGACTCTGGAGATAGGGTGAATGCTACCTGTCTCAGATGTGCGCGATGGAAGAGTTACGTCAATATAGTCAGAGAGTAATTTAGCATTAATTTGTGCTTCCTTAAGTTCAGATTCTCTATCAGCAATTGCTTGAATTAATTCGGCTTTTAATGTGTTTAATTCTTGACCAACTTCTTTTCGTACTTCAGAAGAGAGGGTACCAAGCTTTTGCATTTCTTGAACTATAATACCTTTTTTTCCTAAGTATTGGATACGGACATCTTCAATGAAATCTAATTTGGTGGAAGATTTTAATTCAGAGATTATAGAGGATATTTTAGATTTTAACTCTTTCATTGTATGCAATCTTAAGTTTTTTGATTAGCGCAAATCTTGCATTTTTCAATAAACCGTCACTGCGAGTACGCTTTAGCTCTTCCTAATAAGCCCAATAATAGGTTGATGCAGAAAATTGCGTTAGCTCGCAATAATGACGATTTATGTAATTTTATTCTTCTTCGCTCTTAATAACGCCTTCACCAAGTTCAAATCTTACAAATCCAGAAATAGAAGTTTGTGCTCCATTTTCTTTTGCAAAATTAGCAACAAGTTCAGAGATTTTTGTTTTATTATCTAAAATAGAAATTTGTTCTAACAATACCACTTCTTGGTAATATTTGCTCACTCTGCCGCCAACCATTTTTTCTATTATATTATCAGGTTTGCCAGATGCTCTTGCTTGATCTATAAATATTTGCTTTTCGCGCTCTAGATCATCCGCCTTCACCTCTGAGGTATCTAACACCTCAGGCTTTGCAGCGGCAATGTGCATTGCAATTTGTTTTCCTAGTGATGAAAGCTTTTCTTTATCTGCGCTAGATTCAAGCCCAACCATTACCGCAATTTTTCCAGCATTTGGGATAATTGCATTATGCACATATGATGCAACAATACCTTCCCTTACCGTAACAATTCCAAAGCGTCGTAGGTTGATATTTTCACCTATAACAGCAACGTTTTCTATGATCTCATCTTGGATGCTTTTGTCAGTGCCAGGATATTTAGATTCTTTTAGTTGCTCTATAGAAGTAGAATTAATAGCTACCTTCAATATGTTGTTAATTAAAGCTTGAAATTTATCATTGCGCGCAACAAAGTCTGTCTCAGAGTTTAATTCAATAACTACACCCTTATTGCCACTTGTAGATACTGCAACCATACCCTCTGCGGCAGTTTTACCTGATCTCTTTGCAGCTGAGGCGTAGCCTTTTTTTCTCAACCAGTCTACAGCGGCTTCAAAATCACCATTGGTTTCAGTAAGCGCCTTTTTGCAATCCATCATTCCGACGCCGGTCTTTTCGCGTAATTCTTTTACTAAATTTGCAGTTATATTACTCATTTTCTGTATCACTCTCTTTAGTTTCGATTGTTATTGCTTCTATCTCTTCTTTAACTGCTTTTGCGGAAGATTTTTTTACCGTTTGTTTTGTTTCGGACTGTTCTTCAGACGGCTGTTCTTCTACTTTTGCAGTTTCTTTCTTTTTAGAAAAAGATTTCTCTGCTTTTTCCTGCATCTCTGTGATATCTACTCCAGAGCTAGTTAGAAATTCTCCAATACCTGCAAGGATAGATCTTGAAATCATATCGCAGTAAAACTTTATTGCTTTAGCTGCATCATCGTTTCCAGGGATTACATAATCTATAAGATCAGGGTTAGAATTAGTATCAATCACTGCGATTATAGGTATGTTTAAATCGCTAGCTTCTTTAATTGCAATATGCTCTTTATTAGTGTCAATGATGAAGATTAAATCAGGACTACCGCCCATTTTTCTAATTCCACCAAGCGCGTTTTCTAATTTCTGCCTCTTTCTATCAATATCCAACAACTCTTTTTTTCTGTATTTTACTTCTTCACCAGTCTCAGCGCTTTTTAATATAGCCTCTAACTCTTCAAGCTTTTTGATAGATTTAGAAACTGTATTCCAATTAGTAAGCGTTCCACCAAGCCATCTGTGATTTACATAGAATTGCCCGCAGCTTAGAGCCGCTTCCTTAACAGCCTCAGTTGCTTGGCGCTTAGTGCCAACGAACAATATTTTGCTACCTCTTTTTTTTGCAGTTGCAAATGCTACTTTCATAGCATGATTTAATAGAGAAGCTGTTTTTTGCAAATCAATAATATGTATGTTGCTACGGCTGCCATAGATGAAAGGAGCCATCTTAGGGTTCCAAAGCATTTCTTTGTGACCAAAATGGACACCGCACTCAAGCATTTCTTTGATAGTAAATTGTGGAAAATCGATCATAAAACTCCGTATAATTTTAGTTAAACCGCCACAAAGCCTGAAGAAACTCGTTTATCTCAAGCAAGCACTAAAATTTGCTTTGTGTGTGAATTACAAACTTTTTAAAAGTAAGTGTAATCTTTATACGAGATTTATATAAAATCCGCAAGCATAAAGTTACGCATTATCCAGTGATAATTAAGATTCTTTCTTTTCTTTTGGAGTTATCGATTCAATAATAGCATTCAATGCAGTTTGTGAACATAGACCAAGTAGCACGGGATCTCTAGGTCTAATATTTTGCATATTCCAATGCTCTTTGTGTTTTACTGAACTGATAGTACTTTTTGTTGTTCCTAGCAACTTAATTATCTGAGAATCAGAAATATCTGGATAATTCTTAAGTAGCCACATAACCGCATCAGGCTTATCTTGCCTTCTAGCTATAGGGGTATATTTCGCCTGTTTTTTTGTTGAAACATTCGCAACTAATTGCTTGAGCTCTTTTAATTTCAATTTTGCTGAAGAATCTTTTTCGCATCTATTTATTTCTTCTCTGGTTAATTGGCCGCTTATTATTGGATTTTCTTCAATAATGCTGCTCTGTTCCTCATCAGCAAGATTTTGAACTTCCAGAAGATGTAACCCGCAAAAGTCGCCAATTTGCTGAAAAGTAAGACTGGTATTCTTAATAAGCCACATTGCAGTTGCTTTAGGAAGCAAAGGTAATATCATAATGTTTCACCGTATTTATTAATCATTTAAATAATTCAAAAAGGACAGCCTATATTATTTTGTGCATTTTTTCAACACTATCATCTTAGGATAGATAAAAAAGCAGCACCTAATCATTTAAAAAAGTTGATAAATTTATAAAAAGTATTGATGTTATTATAAATTTAGTATATTTTATTAAAAAATTTTAATAAATATAAGAGATGCCTGGGCAGAACAAAAGCTTTATTGAGAAGTATTTTAACTCGACCATTAAATGGATTGACAGAACAATAATATCCAAGGCATTAAGTATTAGCCTAAGTAAGGTTTTTTCTGATTTTTGGATAAGTCATCCATTGCTTAAAATTGCCTTAGATAAAGTTACCGGTAAAGTTATCTCAAGTAAAGTTAGTATGGTAGATTCATATTATACTTTAAAAGAAATTTCATTTAACTCTTATTTTGAAACACCAGATATCGTCAAAACCGACGATTATATACCTGCTAGCATGCGATATTATAGCGAGACTAGGTATGATATTAAAAATCGTTTTTTAGAATCAGAAAAGTGGTTTCATATTGATAATATAGACGAAGTAAGATACACTGACAACGTCGTGCTGGAAGAAAGTTTATTTTCTAGCGAAAGCCATTATAAAATTTCCGGAGTTAATGAAGAAAAAATGAATAATATATTAGTCACTCTATCTGGTATCGTTCTACAAGTTGCTGTTCAAAACAAGTTTGAAGCTCTAGCGGAAAGAATGTTTGGAACAGGAGAGGTATCGAGACTAAAAAAATCTATAGCGACGGTTACGATTGGTTTCGTGGTGTCGGATCTTATAAAAGTCATGGACAAAGATCAGCAATCATTGATAGTTAACGTATCAAAGAAAGCGCTTGATTATTTTTACGCTAGCGAAAATCATCAAAATGAAGTTGAGCAGGAATTAGCAGGTGTCAATGATTCACCATTAAGCCTTGATCTCTAAAGTCTTAATTGCTAAACAAATTTATTTGTTGCGCATGCCATGGTTAACCGAGTATAATGCTCTTTGCATTGTATAGAATTAAAGAATGTTTGACCAAGTACCATCATATATCCAAGAATATCTGCCAGTAGTGATCTTTTTTGCGGTTGCTACGGTTGTTTCAATGGTCGCTATTTCAATTCCCCTTATTTTTGCTGAAAATAAGCCCGATAAAGAAAAACTCTCTGCGTACGAGTGCGGATTCGAAGCGTTCAGCGAATCCCGCAGCGAATTTGATGTGCGCTTTTATTTAGTGGCAATTTTATTTATTATTTTTGATATTGAAATAATGTTTTTATTTCCATGGGCTGTGTCTTTGAAAGATATTGGCGTGTATGGTTTTTGGTCGATGATGATCTTTTTGCTGATACTTGGAGTGGGATTTATATATGAATGGGGCAAAGGAGCATTAGAATGGGAGTAGGTTTAAATTTATCTGATTTTAAGCAAGATCAGCTATTAACGGATTTTAATGACCAAATCTCTGATAGAGGTTTTGTTATCGCAAAACTTGATGATTTGGTAAATTGGGCGAGAGCGGGATCACTCTGGCCTATGACATTTGGACTTGCTTGTTGTGCTGTTGAGATGATGCAATGTGCAGCTAGCAGATATGACATGGACAGATTTGGTATGTTATTTAGGCCAAGCCCACGTCAATCTGATGTAATGATTGTTGCTGGCACGCTGTGCAATAAAATGGCACCAGCTCTGAGGAAGGTTTATGATCAAATGGCTGAACCACGGTATGTCATCTCTATGGGGAGTTGTGCAAATGGGGGTGGATACTATCATTATTCTTACTCTGTTGTTAGAGGATGCGATAGGATAGTGCCTGTTGATATTTATGTTCCTGGCTGCCCTCCTAGTGCTGAGGCGCTGTTATATGGCATTTTTCTACTACAGCGCAAAATAAGGCGTACTGGCATAATCAAAAGAGGGTAGGAGTTGCTAATGATTGAAAACTTGCACGAATATATATCTAAAGATATAAAGAGTATTATAGGTAGCGAAGCGAATAATTTTGTGGCAGTGACCGACCCAATATCATTTAAAATACCATTACATAGTCTTACTCCAATATTAAAATTCTTGAGAGATAGTGACTCATATAATTTTAAAATTTTAATCGATTTATTTGTAGTTGATCATCCGTCGCGCGCTAAAAGGTTTGAGATAAATTATAATTTACTTAGTATCAGTAGAAACTGTAGAGTAAATTTGAAAGTAGAACTAAATGATGGAGAAGAAGTTCCATCAATCGCACAAGTTTTTAGCACTGCACAGTGGCTGGAGCGCGAAGCTTGGGATATGTATGGAGTGAAATTTAGTGGCAATACTGATCTTCGTAGGATACTCACCGATTATGGATTTGAGGGACATCCAATGCGAAAGGATTTTCCTCTGACGGGATATCGCGAAGTCAAATATGATGCAAAGAAAGGGAAGGTGGTGTACGAAGATGTCAGCTTGATGCAAGAGTATAGAGAGTTCGATTTCGATACTCCATGGTCTAATAGCAAGTCCCAGATTAAATAATACCAGATGCCAGTAGGAGCTGTGCCTATTGTATGATATGATGACCAGTATATATAGAGAGAAGTATGAAATTACCAGTTGGAGTTAGTGATTTTAGAGAAGTAGTCATAGAGAAATATCAGTTTGCAGACAAGACTTTGTTGATCAAAGAAATATTAAATGATAGTTCGAAAGCTATAGTTCTAACCAGGCCAAGGCGTTTTGGTAAGACCCTCAATCTCTCGATGCTCTATTATTTTCTGCAAGCTAACTTTCCTCAAGAAGCGAACCTATTTGACGGTCTTGCTATATCAGAAGATAAGGAATTTTGCCAGCTTCATCAAAATAAATATCCAGTAATTTTTGTTTCTTTTAAAGATGTAAAAAAACAAACCTTTGATGAATCTCTAGCAGATATAACTGAATTAATGCGTAAGCTATATTCTGAGCACAGATATCTGTTAGAGGGTGACCTTATGCCTGATGACGAAAAAAGAATATTTGCGGCGATTCTTGAGGAAACTGCTTCTAAAAAAGATATTGAAGGAGCAATAGAGCAATTATCAAAGCATTTAGAGAAGAAATTTGACAGAAGCCCTATCATCTTGCTAGATGAGTATGATACGCCCATCCAAGAAGCATTTTTACGAGGCTACTATAATGATATGGTTAGCTCAATGCGTGCTATACTTGGTAAAGCTTTGAAAGATAATAAGCATTTATATAAAGCCATTATCACAGGTATTACAAGAATCTCACAAGAGAGTTTATTTTCAGGGGTGAATAATCTGGAAGTATATTCATTACTACGGGAGCAATATGGTCAATATTTTGGTTTAACTGAGGAAGAGGTTATAAAGCTAATAACGCAGACTAACCAGGAAATATCCCTTGATAAGATTAAAGAATGGTACAACGGCTACCAGGTAGGGAGGTACGTGTTGTATAATCCTTGGTCAATAATAAATTGTTTAAAGAACCATGGAGAATTGAAAGCTTACTGGCTTAACACCTCAAACAAAGAACTAATAGAAAAATTACTTAGAGAATCTAAGTCTGTTATTAAGGAGCAATTTGAAGAATTATTGCAAGGCAATGTTATCGAGCAGCCAATTTCTGAGAATTTGGTATTTCCTGAAATCACAAGAAGAGAAGAAGCATTATGGAGTTTACTGCTTTATGCAGGCTATTTGAAAGTGTTATCTTCAGAGCTTCGTGATTATACCTTAATGGCTAAACTTGCAGTTCCAAATAAAGAGGTTAGCTTTGTTTATGCCCAAATAGTTAGTGGTTGGTTTAGTGATACAGTGAGTTTAGAATCATATAATAGATTTGTGCGTAGCCTTGCAGCTGGTAATCTGGAAGAGTTTAAAGCTTATCTATCAGCCTATATTATGCAATCTGGTAGTTACTTTGATTTTAATAGCAACACTCCTGAGCAGATATTCCATATTTTTATTTTAGGATTAGTGCTGGGGCTTAGAGATAATTATATCATTGAATCAAATAGAGAATCAGGCCTTGGGCGCTTTGATGTAGCTTTTATTCCAAAGGACAAAAAATGGAATGGAATACTCTTAGAATTTAAAGTATGCGAAACTCTGGAATTATTACCTGATAAAGCGAAAGAAGCCTTGGAGCAGATAAAGCTTAGAGGGTATTTTGAGACTTTTAAGCAGCACGGCATTGAGAGCGTACTAGCTATAGGGCTTGCGTTTTGCGGGAAGCAGGTGGAATTAGCCCATGGAACACTAGAAGTTGCTAATTTTGCTCACAAATCCAAGTAGAAGATAAAAAACCGCAAGCTAACAACTTTATAAAATCATTCAGATGTCGCCGAAGCAGTAATATTTTATGTGCATAAATTCTTCGATGCCATATTTGGACCCCTCGCGCCCAAAACCTGAGAATTTGACTCCACCAAAAGGAATAGCGGCATTAGAGAGTTTTGATGAATTTATTCCAACCATTCCAAATTCTAATGCTTTTGCTATATTCCAAATTCTACTTTTGTTGTTAGAAAAGAAATATGCTGAAAGTCCATAGTCAGTATTGTTTGCTTTTTTTATCAACTCCTCATCAGTGCTGAATTTATATATCGCTATAACAGGACCAAAAATTTCTTCCCCATGAATTCGCAAATTAACATCAGGAACCTCGATCACGGTAGTTGGAAAAAAACACCCTATTTGTGGCGCATTGCCTTGATATAAAATTCGCCCTCCAGCTGCAACAGCTTCTTCTACTAAGCTTGCAACTCTTTTTACAGAATCATAGCTTATCAATGGACCCTGTTCACATTCTTTGTCAAACCCATCGCACATAACTAGCTTACTATATTCTGCAATTACTAACTTGATAAATGCATCGTATACGCTTTCGTGAATAAAAATTCTATTAGCGGAAGTGCACGCTTGCCCTGTACTACGAGACTTGAGCGAAGATAGTCCTTCTGCTGCTAATTCAAGATTTGCATCATCAAATACAATAAAAGGGGCATTACCACCAAGTTCCAAAGATAATTTTTTGAGTGTAGTTCCGCACTGAGTATATAGAGCTTTTCCAGTCTCTGTAGATCCTGTAAAGCTTAGCTTTCGAACATCTTTGCTATCACACAACTTCTTTCCAATCACTTTCGCATTGCCAGTTACCACATTAAAGACGCCTTTCGAAATACCAGCCTCATTAGCTAAATATGCTAGTGCTAGTGCCGATAATGGAGTATGATCTGATGGTTTTAGTATCAACGTACATCCTGCTGCTAGCGCAGGTGCCGTCTTTCTGGTAACCATAGATGAGGGGAAGTTCCACGGCGTAATAGCAGCTGTGACTCCAATAGGTTCTTTCATGCCTAGATATCTTACATCCGGCCTATCAACAGGGTAAACATCTCCATGTATTCTTGCCGCCTCCTCAGCGAACCACTCAACAAAGCTTGCAGCATATTTTATCTCGCCAATTGCTTCATGCAAGGGTTTGCCTTGCTCTGCAGTTAGTATTTTTGCTAGGTCATCAGTATTGTCAAGTATAAGATCGTGCCAATTGCGAAGTAGATTTGCTCTCTCTCGAGGCAGGAGCTCACTCCATGTAATAAATGCCACTTTTGCAGCATCAATAGCGTGCTGAACATCATTATCAGTTAAATTAGGAATAGTAGCAATTTCTGCTCCAGTTGCTGGGTTTATTACAGAAATCGTTTCATTAGAACTAGATGAAACCCACTTGCCCCCTATATAAGCTTTGTCGTAAAGTAAATCTTTTCTATCAATCTTACCAAGCAAGAATTCACTTATCATTACAAAACTCTCCTATTTTGCAGTGTTAAAAATGTCAGATCTAAGATTTATACGCAAAAACATCAATTTCATTCCACCCAAGTATATCTAACTCTGCCCTAAGTGGTAAAAATTGAAAGCAATTCATCGCAAGTTCTTGCCTATTCTCTCTCTGCAGCATTATGTTTAACTTATCCCTTAATTTATGCAAATACAAAACATCGGTAGCTGCGTAATTAAGCTGGTCATTTGAAAGCTCAGGTGCACCCCAATAGGATGTTTGCTGTTGCTTTGAGATCTGTATGTCTAGTAGTTCCTTGCATAAATCCTTGAGTCCGTGGCAATCAGTATATGTTCTTATAAGCTTTGATGCCACTTTTGTGCAATATATATTACTAAGCTTCAGTCCAAGATATTTATGTATTATGGCTAAATCAAAGCGCGCGTAATGAAATATTTTTGCCCTACTTTGATCTGAAAGCAATTTTTTAAGATTTGGGGCATCATAATTCTTGCCATCAAAAATTATAAGATGTCCATTTCCATCACCATTCGAAAATTGAAGGACACACAACCTATCGCGCGCCATGTTCAACCCCATAGCTTCGGTATCAATCGCTAAATCACCAGGTATTTGAAAGTCTTCTGGTAAATCATTTTTATATTTATATATAGCTATCTTTTTGCTCTCTATAAGTTTGTTATACAACGTTAATGGGAGTATATTAAGTTATATAAAAAAATTCAACCCAAATCATAAATTCTTCGCCTAATATTTCTTCTCTATCATGTGATTAAACTAGGAAAACATAGAAATCAAGCAGCGCAGCAAGTGCTTATATATTAATACGATATACTTGACACTCGTAACGTATCTAGTTATAATAATTAGGATGATTGAGGAGTTTAAACATAAGGGGTTAAGAGAGTTTTTTACACATGGCATAACTGCTGGAATAATAAATGAGCACAAAAGAAGGTTAAAAATGATATTGGAAATGTTGCATGCTTCAGAAAATATAGAGGACATCAATTTTCCTGGATCTAACCTTCATAAGTTAAAAGGTGATATGAAAGAATACTGGTCAATTAGATTAAGTGGCAACTGGAGAATAATTTTTAAATTTAATAGAGGGAAAGCATATGCTCTCGATTATGTTGATTATCATTAAAAAGGAAAAAATATGAAAGCGCATAAACCATCACATCCTGGAGAGATATTAAAGGAAATGTACATAGAGCCTTTAGGTTTAACTATAACAGCTGTAGCTGAAGGCATCAAAGTAACAAGAAAAACTCTTTCAGAATTAATAAACAAAAAAAATGGAGTTAGCCCCTCGATGGCAATTAGATTAGCAAAGGCTTTTGGCACAACACCAAAATTATGGATAAACTTACAGCAAGAATATGATTTATATGAAGCGGAAAAAAACTTTAAGATCAGAAATATTAAGCTTTTCTTCCATCCCTCTAGTGTTATAAAGTCGGCATAATATGTTTAGTGTAGGGAAGCCTCCCAAAAAACGAACGCTTCCTGCGCGTTCCCTACCATCAGAGCATGCAAGAAGAATATTGTTGGTATTTAAAGAGTGTGAGGCAATAAGGATCTGGATTTTCTTAAAGCAATTATTTATAATTATGGCTCTGTTATCAATCCCATATTTTAACTGCTGCTTATCCTTGAACCCACTGCCCTTCATGGTTTTGCTTCCAAAGGGTAGGGCTTGCTCCTGCGCTTAAATAAGATTTATAGATTCGGAAACTTTCGGATACTTCCCTATCATCTTCATTGCCATAGAACATGTATAAACATTTCTTGAATCCCTGATCTGGAGTGATTTTACTGTTATCTAAAACCACTACTACGTCTGCATTATTCAAATCACTATTGATTTTTTCATCAGTAATTTTTTCTCTGAGCACTAGCAAAATTGGCTGAAGAGCAGGGGTGTGGCATTCTATAGTATCATGAGGTAGGAATTCTTTTGTAGAAAAAGTCCACAGAACATCGTTCAATTCTCCCATCTGCTCCATGTCTTTGCAGATAATTATAATTCTCTGCGAAGATTCATATGCCTTAGTAATTAACCTAGGTAATGCCTTAGCAATTGGCGAGACAGTTAGATGATAAAAGGTTATATTCATTTTTCGTAATTATCTTTCACAAACTTATTTAATAACCTTACTCCAAAGCCATTTGCACCTTCTTGATATATATCAGAAGATGATTTTGTCATAGTGACTCCTGCGATGTCTAGATGTGCCCACACAACATTATTGACAAACCTCTGCAAAAACTGAGCTGCAGTTATGCTGCCAGCTCCCCCCTTATCGCTGCCAATGTTTTGCATATCAGCATTTTTAGAGTCTATTAATTTATCATATTCTTTTGTTAGAGGGAATCGCCAAACTTTTTCATCGGTTTCTATGCCAGCTTTATAAAGCCTCTCAGAAAGCATATCATTATTAGAAAACATGCCAGCATATTGATCGCCGAGAGCAACAACAATAGCGCCCGTAAGGGTTGCTAGATCAACCATGATTTCAGGTTTATAAACACTCTGTGTGTACCATAAAGCATCAGCGAGCACTAATCTGCCCTCTGCGTCGGTGTTTAATATTTCAATGGTTTGGCCAGACATAGATTTTACAATATCTTCAGGTCTTTGCGCTTTTCCATCAGGCATATTTTCAACTAGACCAAGCACACCAACAACATTTACCTTAGCTTTTCTGAGTGCCAAAGTTTTGATAAGACCAGCAACAACAGCAGAGCCAGCCATATCATATTTCATGCCAACCATGGAATTAGCTGGTTTTAGCGATAAGCCACCTGTATCAAAAGTTACACCTTTACCAACAAATGCGAGAGGAGATCTATTTTTATTTTCAGCACCATTCCAGCGCAAAATCACCATACGCGGCTTGTTGGCGCTTCCTTGCGCAACACCAAGCAAAGCGTTCATCCCCAGTTCAGCCATTTTGGTTTCATCCAAAATTTCTACTTCAACACCAAGTTGCTGTAGTTCATTGCACTTCTGTGCATAGGAAATAGGGTTCAAAACATTTGGTGGTTCGGAGACTAAGTCTCTAGTGAAAGTAGAGCCATCAAATACAGCACGGTGTTGTTCAAACTCTAAAGCGGTTTGATTTGGAGTTTCTGAAATTACTTCGATTGAAGAAACCTTATCTTTCTTTTTACTTAAGTATTTATCAAACTTATAACTTTTCAAAAGAGCGCCAAGCATAACATCGAACATTGCAGATTTTTTCTCTTCATCTGATTTGAAGATATCTGGGAAATAAATTTTTGCCGTGTCAGCTTTTTTGGTATTCAATGCAGAATAAATTTTCCCACCAAGCTGTAGCAGAGCGGTGGTTGATAGTTCACTCATCTTTCCTATGCTTGCTACAAATATGTTTTTTATTTTTTCAGTAGCAGTAGGAATTGAGATGATCTCTTTATGCTCGCCCTTGTATCCTTGAACTTTAATTAAGTCATCAATACTTACATTAGCAATCTCACTTATTTCTTTTGCAGATTTATGCAGTGCAAAATCTGAATTTGTAATAAAAACTATGTTCGATCCAAATTTAGAAACTTCTTCAACAAATTTTACTTCCATGACTTCTCCAAATATTAATACTCAAAAGAAGGATATTATAAAACTAACGTTCTTACAATATATTTGCTTAATAAAATTCTACGATCTTTTTTATCTGCCTACTGCGCAATAGGTGCATTATTATCAAAATTATAGCTAAAGTAAACCACGTTATAGCATATCCTAAATGATTATTCGGAATGCTCTTTGTATGCAGGCGATCTTTTTCACCAATTAAGTATTCTTCAGTATCTAAATTTACCATGAGAGGAACTATGTTTTCTATCCCTATATGCCTCTCAATTTCAGAAAGCAAAAAGCCAAACCAAGTGTCTGATTTTAGATCATTCTGAGGAGAAAATATATTCTTTTTTGGCAAATCAACAACATACCCAGATATTGTTATAGGCCGATCATCATTAGAGGCTAGTTGTTCAAGGCGCTTTTTGCTCCATCCTCTGCCAATAAGAATATAATCAACAGAATCCGATAACTTAAAAATAGTTATTGTTTCGTATCCAGGAGTGTTAGACTTCAAAGCATAGTAGTAGATAGTTTTTCCTTTAATGAAATTTCCACGCAAAACCACTTTTCTATACTTTAAATCCGCTAATTGATTCGAGCTATTTACTGATATTGCTGGTAAATTTTGGTTGTCTAGAATATCTTTTATTAAAGTTGTTTTATAATCCCATCTAAAAAGCTGCCACACACCGAGCGCAACTAAGCAGCACCAAAATATAAACAATAGGCTTTTTGTCGCTATCTTCCCCATACATATACGAACACAAATAAGAACAACCAAACCACATCAACAAAATGCCAATACCAAGCTGCGAATTCAAAACCTAAATGGCCGCGCCCTTTGGCAAAATGACCTGCAGATGCTCGCAAATAACAAATAAATAAGAATATGGTGCCAATTAATACGTGTGCACCATGAAATCCAGTAGCCATATAGAAATTTGAAGCATAGATACCATCTGTCCATTTAAATTCTGCATGGTAATATTCATAACCTTGCAAGCAGGTAAAACAAAGACCTAAGATGACTGTGACTGCAAGTGCATTTGCTACTTCTTTCTGCTTATTTTCCAGCAACGCATAATGTGCCCAGGTTACGGTAGAGCCAGATAATAGTAAAATCAATGTATTTAAAAATGGAATATTCCAAGGATAAAGTGATTTTATTCCTTGTGGTGGCCAGGTTCCGGCTTTTACTGGCCAAACTTCGCCATTTAAAATTGCTGCAGGATCAAGGCTTGCCTTGAAGAATGAGCTAAAAAATGCTCCAAAAAACATTAGTTCAGAGATAATAAATAAAATCATCCCGATGCTTAAACCTCTACGGACTACGCTCGTATGAGCTTTATCTTCTCGCCCCTCGCGGATGACATCCTGCCACCAGACGTAGGCGGTGTAGACAACAGCAACCACTCCAATAAAGAATAACGCAGCACCGTAAGTTACCTGTTTATGCATCATCATTACAGCACCAATTACAAGCACAAAAGTAGAAAAGCAGGCGATAATTGGCCATGGGCTTGGATTCACTAAATGGTATTGATGATAAACTTTTTGGTCGGTGCTCATTATCATTAACTCTCTAATTATACTTCTAGATTATAGTTTTAAGATAATATAATCTCTGGCATTTTGTCTAGAGATTATTTTTGGAGGCCAGGTGCTCCTTTATTTTGATTGTGGCCACTAACTGATGGACTAATGGAGCTGCTCCTTGGACCTTGCCTAACCTCTAAAGTATTTGTAAGCATTGCATTCATTTTCACTTGTAGCATTAATTCTTTTTTATTTTCTTTATCAAGACCACCTCCACCGTCTATTACCCCCACTACATTACCATTTTTAAATTCTACTATATCATGGTTACCTTTGTGATCGGTGATGCAAAAAAGGCCATTGGTGTTTTTGCCTATGTTATCAAATCGTATCTTCCCCTCTTTTGTAGTTGATAGAGTGCACATAGGATTGTCGCTTGCGTCTTTCGCAACAATTCTCCCTGATTTATCTGGAAGCAAAGGCTTGGAAGATGGTAAGACTTTGTCTGCAACATCAGATGCGCTTAGATCATTGGTAGGTTTTTTTAGTTCAGTCGCAATTTGATCTATGCTTGTTGTATTTCTTTTTGTGGGTTCGTAGTATGATGCGGTGGTCTGTGTTTGCGTTCTGGTTTGGCTTTCCTGTTTGTTAGGTGATTTAGCAGGTGGATTCTGATATAAATCTTGGTTTATGGATTGTTGATCTTTAGATAAGAATTTAGATATACTACCAAGCGTGTTGTATATTTCACTCTTTTCTATACCATTTGTTTCTGTAAATTTTAGTGTTGCTGCAAGTATTTCTTCGAACTGACTTTTGCGATCAAGCGGTGGTTCAAAGCCATTTACTCCTCGAATAGCGCTCTTACTTGCAAGTAAGGAATTGTAATTTTCTTGATATGAAAGGCCATTTTTTTTAGTTAATTCCTGCGCAGATTTTTCTATACGCCCTAGATCTGTTTTTGTTAATTGTGTATTCCTGCCTTTATCAAAAGATTCATAGATTTCTTCACGTGTAGCTCCATACTTTACAAATGTTTGCGCAAGAGAACTTACTTGCTTGCGGTACTCTGATGTTATTTCTCTACCAGATTTTTCTGCTGCCGCAATAATAGATTTTTCTATTTCTTGCTCGCTAGGTTTATAATTTAACGTGTCTTCTGAATATTTTTTCGCTTTTCTCCGCATCTCTGCGTAGTCAGCTTTTCCAGTTAGTGGTTCAAATTTACGTATAGCAAAAGCTTCTGTTCTCTCTCTATATGTTGTGCCAATTTTAGCTTTTTTTGTCATAAAATTTTTGATTGAATACTTTAAATAACTATAGATTATTGAAGTTAAAGTTTAGTAAACACTTTAGTTTAAATTCAGGATATTTAAGTGCTTCGATAAAAATTATCTTGACGCTTTTGCCAATGTGTTATATCTATTTTATTTATTGCTCAAGGGCCTGTAGTTCAGCGGTTAGAACCCACCGCTCATAACGGTGTTGTCGTAGGTTCGATTCCTACCGGGCCCACCAACTCTGCTTACCATTTAACGTCCATGCACCTGATTCTGTTTTCTTATTTAACCAGGAATTTTCTGAAAGCCATTGGATTGGTTGCTGTAGTGATAGCATTTACATTTTTTGTAGCTGATTTTTTAGAGTTGATTAGGGCTACTACTAATAAAGAGGCCAAATTCCTAACTCTGCTCAACATAACCACTTTTAAAATACCGTTTATACTCCAAGAAACCTATCCATTTATAATGTTTTTTGCTGCGATATATTCATTTTTTCATCTTTCAAAAAAAAATGAATATACCATCATGAAGAGTAGCGGGATATCTGTGTGGCAATTTCTGTTGCCATATCTGATGACGGCCTTAATTATAGGAATATTTACTATTACTGTTTTAAATCCTTTATCTGCTAGCATGCTTTCACATAGCAAGAAGCTAAAATATAGGGTTTTTTCGAATAGTAAAGGAAATGCTGCTGCGCTGATAGAAAATTCTGGTTTTTGGTTTATTGATAGAACTGATAATGAAAATCTTAATATTATAATACATGCAGATAAATTAGTTATCTCTAAAGACAGCACTATGCTTGTTTCTCCATTATTTACGTATACTAATGCAAAGTATAAATTTATTAAAGCCTTGAAAGCCGATAAAGCTTATTTAGCAGAAAAACATTGGGTATTATATAATTCTTATGAATATGCACCTAGTAAGCGCCCAATTAAGCACGTCAATTACGCTATTAACACCGCCATTGGGATTGAGGATCTTAAAAACAGCTTTGTGATGCCCAAGTATATGTCTATTTGGGATATGCCATATTTTATTGCGACGCTCCAAGCAAGCGGTCATTCGGCTAAGCAATATGTAACTTTTTTCTATAAGACTGTTACAAAGCCATTTATTGCTACTGCTATATTGTTTATGGCAGCAATTTTTGCCCTCAAACCAATTAGAATTTTCAAGGGTACTACAATAATAGTTTACAGTTTAATGACTGTGTTTATAGCGTATTTTCTTACTGAAATTATTTTTACTGCTACTATGAATAGCAGCGTGCCTCAGATGTTTGTTGCCTTTATTCTGGCATTGAGCGCCAATATTACTGGGATTATTATGCTGAAGTATTCAGAAAAATATTAATTTTTCTTTGTTTTTTAACTAATCTTATATATAATGAATGGTTATGAAAAAAATAATAGCAATAATTTGTTTATTATACTTACTTGATGGATGTTCCTCTAATGATTTCATGAGGAATGGTAGGTATGTAGGTCATTATAAGGTTGGTAAACCCTATAAAATAAATAAAGCAACTTATATCCCAAAAGAAGTTGATCATTATCACCAAGTTGGCATGGCATCATGGTATGGAGATGGCTTTCATGGCAATAAAACTGCTAATGGAGAAAGGTTTAACAAACATTCTTTGACCGCTGCACATCCAACCCTTCCTATGCCCTCTATTGTTAGAGTAACTAATTTACGCAATAATAAGTCTGTAGTTGTGCGCGTAAATGACCGCGGGCCTTTCGGACCATTTTTAGGTCGAGCAAAAAATCGAATAATTGACCTGTCCGAAAAGGCAGCTGAAATACTAGGTATAAAAAGAATGGGAGTAGAGAGGGTTTCTGTTCAGCTACTACCTAAAGCAACAGCAGAGCTACATAGATCTCTGAAAATAAGTAGGGTAAAATACTAACCAAATTTCATATTTAAATCCTACTTCGTTTCTCATCGCTCACCTAGCCTGTAGTAAGCATCTCTGCTTGCGCCTGATACTATTTAATCTAGAATTTAGTTTAGATATTTCTTCCAATCCTCTTTTAAATTTTACGAGCTCAGCATCTGATGTTTCACATCTGACTTGCCTTAAAAAGCTTGGAAATTTCTCAAAAACACATATATCTAAAATTAGCTCGTAAGAATTTAGATTTTTCAGGGCTATGGTGATATCCTTATATGATGCATTTTGCTTTTCTTCAAATCGTAGATCTGAGTTTATATTTTTCCAGCGATCATGGTTATATATGTCACTTATTTGCGATCTAAGATGGCTACAACCAAATCTGATGCTATAGAGAAAAATAAAATAATTAGCTGATTCATGCATTCCTTTGCTTATCAATCCATTCTTTAAGCATATGTCTATTGGCGATAGAGTTAAATACATCTCGTATTTTTCACTAAATTCTTTTGTTGTGATAGTTTTGCTTTTCTTCGATTTATATGGATATTTATACTTTGCTTTCATCATAGGTTATCTCTTTCATTGTTAAAAGATGCAAATGGTACTATGAAATTAAGGCAAAAAATCTATGCATGGAAGTATATGGGTGAAATTTTTAAATGCTATTTGTTTTAATTTAGTTTTATGATATAAACTTTGGGTATATTGAATATTATGATGCTCATTTATGAGATTTATTTATAAAATTACCACTGTAGTGTGCTTTCTTTCGCTGTTTTTTGTCAGTGCATGTGAAGATAGCTCAGATACGATAATAAAAAAGAAAAAAGTCTTGATAATGGCAACTACAGCTGATTATCAGCCATTCGAATTCATTAAAGACAAAAAAATTAGAGGGTTTGATATTGATCTTGCTCATATAATCACAAAGAGATTAGGTTATTCTTTGTATATCAAAGACATGAATTTTGATAGTATAATGCTTGCTCTGCAGACTGGTGAGGCTGATTTTGCTATGGCTGGATTTTCATCTACCGCTGAGAGGGAGAAGCATGTGGATTTTTCAATCCCGTACTATAGATCCACCTTTGCAATTATATACCACAAAAGCCATCCCATCTCTTCTATAGATGGTTTTAAAAATAAAAAAATCGGAGTGCAACTTGGAACAACAGTCGAAGTATTTATTAAGGAACAAGAAGATAAAGTTGAAAAATTACAGGTTGTTTCTCTACCCAGAATACCAGCTCTAATTCAAGAGTTAAAAAATCATCGCCTTGATGGTGTGATGACTGAAAATGCACAAGCAAAGGTTTTTATAGATAAATATTCCGAGCTAGATTACACAATTTTTTCAAGCTCAGACGAAAGTTATGTCGTGGCTTTTCCAAAAAATTCTGCGCTAAAGGAGCAATTTGATGCAGTCCTAATAACTTTGCGCGATTCGGGAGAGTTAGATGAACTCAAAAGAAAGTGGCTATTCAAATGAATAGCTCCATCCTATACATTATTGAAGGTACATTGGTAACGCTCGAGTACACGTTAATTTCTGTAGTACTTGGCTTTCTTATTGGGACTATAATTGCGCTATGCAAGATTAGTAGGGCAGCAATGTTGCAATACTTTGCCTCCGCCTATATCTCCATATTCAGAGGAACTCCTTTGCTTGTGCAGCTTAGTATCATATATTATGTGCTTCCGCAAATTGGCTTCAATCTTTCTGTGTTTGGTGCTGGCATTATTGCATTTTCGCTAAATTCCTCGGCTTATGTAGCTGAGATAATACGTGGAGGCATTAACAGCATTGATAAAGGACAGTTTGAAAGTGCGAGAGCACTTGCGATTCCATACAGCTTAATGATGAAAGATATAATTTTGCCGCAGGTATTTAGAAATATCTTACCTTCTTTAGTGAATGAAGTTGTGAATCTTTTAAAGGAAACGGCTATTATTTCAGTGATAGGGGGAAGGGATATTATGAAGAGAACGCAAGAAGTGACTGCGCAAAGTTATACTTATTTCGAACCTCTAATTACAGCTGCAATTTGCTATTATGTGTTGGTGCTAGTCTTCAGCTCGATCGCAAAATATATAGAAATGAAGATGAAAATAAAAAGTTAAAGCAAATAAATTTTATCCAATGTTAGTAATAAAAAATATATCAAAAAAATTTGGCGACAATACAGTAGTTAATAATGTCTCCTTAAATATTACTAAGGGCGAGGTTCTTGCAGTAATTGGTCCTTCTGGTAGTGGCAAGTCTACTTTTTTGCGCTGTATAAATTTTATTGAAAAGCCAGATAGTGGATCTATAGAGATCGATGGTGTCTCAATCAACGAAAGCAACATCACTATGAGCAGAAAGAACATCGGAATGGTCTTTCAAAATTTTAATCTATTCCCTCATATGAAAGTGGTTGATAATATCGCTTATGCTCCCATAAATGTTCTAAAAACAGATGCAAAAGAAGCAAAGCGAGAGGCTGAAAAGTTGCTGGCTAAAGTTAACATGAAAGGCTTTGGTGATTATTATCCTGATAACCTATCCGGAGGGCAAAAGCAAAGAGTAGCAATTGCTAGGGCACTTGCTATGCATCCATCAATATTGCTGTTCGATGAGCCGACATCTTCGCTTGACCCCGAAATGGTGAAGGAAGTGTTGGAGGCAATAAAATCACTCGCCCATACTGGAATAACTATGATAATAGTGACACACGAAATGGGCTTTGCTAGAGAGGTGGCTGATAGGGTTGCATTTTTCGATAGTGGGAAAATTTTAGAAGAAGCGCCACCAAAAGCATTCTTTAGTGCCCCAAATACACAGAGAGCTAAAGATTTTTTAGATAAGGTGCTCTCTTTTAGTGTGATAACTAAATAGATAATAGTAGCAACTAATCCTCTATCCTTCCGATACCACTCCAAGTAGTGCATCGATCTCTTGCTCAATATCAACTCTTTGATACTCCACTATGCATTCTTCTTTGCACAAGATTCGTGGAAAATTCTCATTATCACTATGCAAACGTTCAGCTTTTCTCTCATAGTTACCATCTTTATTAATATATACATCAAAATGCATGCCATTTTTATCAATAAGGCATATTTGAAATGGATTACCATACTCTTGATACGAATAAGTAATTTGATCAGCACCTTCTTTGTAGTACGTCCTATCATACGAACACGGTACTATGACATAGTTAGGATCATCAAGATTATGACATATTTTATCCTCATCTTCCATATCGTTACTATATTGGAATAATGAAAGCACATTACCTAATAATGCTACATATGGAGCGGAAGGTAAATTTGGTGCAGCTAAATACTTAATAGCTTGAAACTCAGCTACTGCTGCCATAATAGCAATGGCACCTTTGTACACATATTTAGAAATGGGTATGTGTTGATAAAAAGAGTGAAATTTATCATATATGCTAAATTCATCTTGATGTTTATAGCCATAGAAATGATTTCCTCGAATATCATCTTTATTCAACAATTGAAAATCTAAGAAAAATTTCATATAAGAGGTGTCAATATTTATGGCTTTTACTACTCTATTAATCGATGTAAAACAATTTTCTGTATCTAATTCGTTAGGAAACATACCAAAGTAGCGCACTTCTTCATTTTCACACTTATTATGTAAATCTACTATGGCATTAAAGCCGCTTGCATACTGTTCACTTGATATCTTAAATCTTATTGTTTGTTCGCCTTCTTTTGGTTTTTTAAGGTTGCTAAATTGAGATAAGTAGAGCTCTTCTTGAGCTGATGAAGTTATGCTAGAGCGCTGTAATATCGAACTACCATTATGAACCATTAGTGCCTTATAACCTGGTAGATTATGGTGATCTAAACTGCATGTTTGATAAGAAAATATAGCATTAAACTTGCTTTTTATAAGATTTTGATCCTGCTCGTAGTCACCTGGATGCAAATTACAATAAACATAATTCGTCTCATTATGCAAAGTTGCATAAAAGTGTCCACCACCATGATCAAGCGTTATGCTCAATTCATTTTGAAAGTCATTGTAATTTTGAGAAGAGATTTGTTGCTCTATTGCTTTTGCCATTATCTCTTTTATAGTGATGCCTCGAAACAGTACTGGCATATTAGTAGTTTTCATTAAGGCAACTGTGCCAATATTATCATGCTGAGCAGCGAACAATGTTATGTTCTCATAGTGTAAAGGGATTTGACTTAGCTGAATCTCAGCAAAATCTTTTTTTGAGACATAATAAAAAGGACGCTGTGATTTTATATCGTATTTAATTTTCATAAGCTCTTTATGTATATGTTAGTAATTGTTGCTTTATGTTAAAAATATACTAACAAATATTAATAAATATGTCAATAGTGTTTGTTATTTACAATTGGGCTATGTTGCATAAAGATTGACACGCTTGCCTTAAAATCAGACAATTATATAATGCGTATCTTTGTTGTGTTTGCACTATATGATGAGTAGTCCGAGGTTTTTTTTATACATAGCAATAGTGTTAGCTAATTTTCTATGTGTTACAAACGCACACTCTATGGATTGGTGCAATAAAGAGTGCAGTAACTGTCAAATTGATTCAAGTGATAAAAGTGGTACAACGCTTTTGTCTAATTCTACATTTGTTTGTGATAACCAACCATATCCATTTACTATAGGGTGGTCTGATAGCTGCACTACCCCATCTGGTGCTTCGTATCCAAGTTATGGTAGTTGTATCACGGTTCCAAATCTTATTCAATCCGTCCTAGATACTGTTACTACAGTTGCTGTTGCTGTAGATATGCGCAAGAATTTTTGCAGCTTTGGTGCAGGAGATAAAGATATTGAAGGTGGGATTATCAGCGCAAGCTTTTTGCAGAAATGTCCTGGAGTTATGGGGGATTTATCAAATAACCAATGCATTCAAAACTTACTCAGAGGGAGAAAAGTTGATGGCAGCACTTTTAGTAGCGATGATTTAGATAATGTGGTAACAAATAGGATTTGTGATGGCATACCAAATTTGCATAGACCTGTTATGGATCCAAGTGGAAATTTTGTTTTCTCAAGCACTGGCAAGCAGGCTTACTGCCCTCTAATGCGTTGTAATATTCCCACAGACCATATCAAAGCAAAATACTATGATAAAGCAGACTATAGAACCATAATAATAGCAGCTCTAGCAACTGCTGTAGGTGGACCAGTTCTTGGTGGAGTTACAGCTTTAATCTCTGAATTAACTGGTGATTGCTGCGATAAAGTTTCCATAAAAGAGGGGGGCGATAGTACTGGAGTTGCTTTTTTAAGTGCTGTTAGGCTCAAAGGTATAGTTGATGCTGACCAAATATGTACGCAGATGCTATTTAGCATGGGTTGGACTACTATGGCTTGTAAGATGAGAACACCACCTTTAATGACTTTACCTCCTTCTGATAACTGCAATATAAAACTTACATCTTGTGCCGATCCTTCTAAGCTAAAATCCAAAACCTTTTTTCCATTTACTTCTAGAATGATGCAATGCGTTAATGAAGTTATTTATAATGTTTTTAGATCTGGAGAATGTAATGGCAGTATTAATCCAATAGCTAAATTCCAAGTGTACTTGCGAAATATAGTTAAAGCTATGATGATATTATATGTTGTGCTCTTTGGAATTAAAATTGCTCTGGGTGGAGAAGTACCACAGAAAAAAGAACTTTTCATGTTCATATTGAAATTCGCTTTTGTGATATATTTTGCAGTTGGTACCTTTACGCCTGACGATAGAGCAGGGGCAGCTGATATCGAGCAGAATGGCTTAGAATTCTTATATAAAGGGGTTATAGCTGCGATGAACTCGTTTTCTAATATGGTGCTAGGTAACGATATCACAGATAAACCTCTGAGTTTGTGTACATATAATCCTTCATTATACGGGCAAAATGGCAACCTTGATTATTCATTTCTTGCCATATGGGATGCCCTCGATTGCAGGGTCGCGTTTTATTTGGGTTTTGCTAGCCCAACAGAGCTTGGCAAGGCTCTTGCGCATAGCTCAGCTTTAAATATATTAGGTGGTATTTTTAGTTATATATGGGGAGCAATATTATCTTTTAATATAATATTTTTAGTGTTCTCAGTAGCTTTTGGAGTATTTTTGCTATCAATATTAATCTATCTTGCGCACCTTTATATTATAGCTCTAATTGCCGTCACGATTATGATCTTTATGGGGCCAATATTTATTCCTATGGCATTATTTGAGCAAACTAAGCAATATTTTGATTCTTGGTTAAGATTAGTGTTGGGCTTTGCCCTGCAACCAGCAATTATTGTTGCGTTTATTGCTCTTATGATGTCTGTATTTGATGGTATCGTATATAATGGATGTGAATTTACTACCTCTAGTTTAAGTGATGGTAAGCCGTATTGGACAATAGATGACTCTTCTACTAAATCTGGTAGATGCCCAAAAAGCTTTGGCTTTTTATTAGCTAATTTAAGCTCTGGCAACTTTATGGAGGAAGGTGCTTTTGGTGTGTCAGACAATACCAGCGATCCTCACGGAATGTTTTCAGATAGTTATAATAGTGGCAATAGCAATGTTAAAACTTTTTCTGATACTTTATCTATATTTTCTGGACAAAGCGTCACTCCTCATAAAGGATTATTTACTTATAATAAAATTAAAAGAGGCATAGAATCGTCAAGTGATTTTGCAGACATGATAAAATCATTGATGATTTGCACCTTTTTTGCCTTCTTATTCTATTACTTTGCACGCACACTGTCTGGCTTTGCGGCTGATGTCTCTGGATCTGCAGGCTTGGGGGCGCAGGCTATTAGTCCAACTGCTGCTGTAGATGCTGCTATGAATTTCTTGTCAGCTAAAGCCAAAGGTGGAAATGCTACGAAAGGGACAGGGGATAAAAACGGTGTTAATGTTAGTAGTGCAGGAAACGGCTCACAAATTGCTCAAGTCAGCAGACCTTCTAACAATACTCCTAAAGGAAAAGGACCTTAGTTTCTAAACACTAACTACATAATTATGCAACAGTTTATATCGTGCGCAGCACCGGCCATCTGCTCAGTGGTAGTAGTGTTAGGCGGGTTTTGTGATAAATTGTAGGCTACTTCTGAATGCTCAGGAGGATTTATCGATTCTAATATAGGAACTACGGATTCACTAAAAAAGCCAAAAATGTCGCGGATAATGTTATGGAAATGCTGACGAGCAAAAGGAGTTGTTTCGATTGTATAATGCTGCGCTAAGTGGATAGCTACTAATTGATAATGATCTAAGCGATCAAATTGATAGGCGATGAACCAAATGACCAGATCGTCGCTATTACAGCTCAGGTTGCTACTATAGTATTGCAAATCTTCGATGCTTTTGCATACCAGAATTTCCTTAATATATTCTAAATCTGCGAAATCATATGAATCTTTATTTTTGAGCGAATTTATTATTTTTGAGGTCAAAGGTTTCATGATTTCATGGCTATTAAATGATTCTGTGATACTAATTATATAACAACATAATTAACTATAAGTTAATTCAGAATCTAGCGCAACGTAGACGGGATGCAGTAGCAGTGGTAGAATTATGCAAAAACACATTGAATGATTAAAATAATTACAATATATTACTAGAAGTTCAACGGAGATAATAGAATATGACAATAGTGAAATATCTGAATCCTAGAAATGACATAGCGTTTAAGAAGAT